>VSSQ01000199.1_pt1 | contig 75367 bp, 65 predicted proteins | sample 4763081 | NCBI WGS metagenome assembly VSSQ01 (sample SAMN12137344, study PRJNA551015) | bioreactor metagenome | isolation source: SDC9 anaerobic chlorinated ethene degrading culture | place: USA: Knoxville, Tennesee | collected 2015-01-01
AAGCTCAAGAAACGCAGTATGTAGCGGCATAAAATTTGCATAGAATTTGCGTTGGATTTTGCGGCTCAGACGCCACGACACATCCTGCGAAGTGCAAGTGAATACACAACTTTTCGCCGCCGCGCCACGGCCTCATATTTCTGCCCGCAAGGGTGCGATTCCCCAACGCTGCTCACGTGTTGGGGCTTTGCTGCTGATTGCGGGCCTTTTGCTGCCCGCGCAGTCTTCGTACGGCATGAGCTGGAACTGGGCGCCCATTGCAGATACTGCCGCAACCACGGTTGCCGGGAAACAGTCAAAAAGTTCACAGCCCGCCGGGGAAAGACTGCGCCTTACGCTCGACAGCCCCGGTCAGGTGCACAGGCTCTTGCGCACCGGCAATACCTTGCTCCTCTATCTTGACGATCCCTCCGCAACGCTTGAACGCAGCGGCGCAGCGCCTTCTGCGGGAGCGCTGCTCGACAGCATCGGGCTTTCCAACGGCCAGTTGCGCATCACGCTTTCTCCCAAGGCCGTGAACCACGTCATGCGCCGGTCTTCTCCCTCTGAACTGGATATAGAAATTTTTGCCGCCGGACCCCAGAAAGGGGAAAATTCCTCTCGTCTGGATGCGGCGGGTGTGCCTGTGGGCAATGCCTCTGCTGATTCAGAAGGGCAGGGCGCTTCTTTTGCCGTCAACCTGCCCGCAGATGCCGCAGTGGGCTTTTTGCAAAAGGCCCAAAAACTGCTGGGCGATGTGCAGCAGGGGGCAGCTGGTCTGCTTGACGCAGGTAAGGCAAAGCTGGCGGATTTGAGCCTGAAATTTACCTCCCTTGGCTCGACCAAGACAGCGGAAGCCGCCGAGGTGCCGCAAGCCGCAGGCAGTGCGGGCAACCGTGCCGTGACGCTGGACGGCCAGAGCCTCATGAGCCGGGTGAATCCCGGCGGGCCGGAAAACTGGCCTGACAGTAAGGGGCTTTCTACATCAATTCCCAGCAATGTTCCTGTTGCGGCTCCGGCCACAGCGGCAACGTCGGCACCAGCGGTTCCGGTTGCGCCTGCAAGCCAACCCGGAACTCAGCCTGCAACCCAGCCCGTCACAAGACCAGCGGCCCAGCCTGCGCCTGCTCCGCAAAATGGCGTCCAGCGTGCAGTACCGCCCGCCGCGCAGCCGCAAGCTCAGCCCGCTCCGCAGCCTGTCCAGCAGGTTGTGCCGCAGGCCATACCACAGCCTGCACTCCAACCAGCGTCACAACCCGCCCCGCAGCCTGCGCCGCAGGTAAAAGCAGCGCCAGCCCAACAGCCCGCGCCAGCCGCAGCTTCTGCGCCTGCGCCAGTGGCCGGTCAGGCAAAGCCGAACGGCGCGGGCGGCAATGTATCCGGCAAGGTTTCGGACAATGTGGTGGGCCTGCCGCATGCCGAAGAAAAAGGCGGACACGGGGCCGCTGCTCCCAAGGAAGAACCCCGGCCCGTGGTCTATGTGGACGAACAGGGCAATCCTGTTGCCAAGCCTGCTGACCCGGAAAAAATGATGGATGAGGCGGAGCGGCTCATCAAGGAACGCAAGTTCGTTGAGGCTTTGCCGCAGTTGGAAAAACTGAAGGAAATGCCCACCATCAGCGCCGATATGCGCCTGAAAACGCTGTATTACATCAGCGATTGCGTATGGGCCAGATATGCCGATAATCCACTGGCTGGCTTTGAGCCTATTGTTTCCGCCACCAGTGAAGCCATGAATTTTGACCTGCGTTCTCCCCGCGTGCCGGAGGCCCTTCTGCGCCTTGGGCTGGTTAACGTCAACGTGGGCAATCTGGTAGATGCCGGGGGCTACATTGTGGCCATGTATCGGCGCTATCCGGATTATCCCGGCGTGGCGCAGGGTTTTACGGCCCTTGGCAAGGCGCAGCTCAAGCGGCGCATGGATGCCCAGGCGGAACAGTCCTTTGCCATTGTGCTCGACAAGTACCCTGAATCCTCCTTTTTGCAGGAGGCGTCCGTGGGCCTTGCCCAGGCTTTGAACAACCAGCGCAAGTACACCAATGCGCAGGTTATCCTCGACTTTATAAGCAAGCGCTGGCCCCGCTATTATATTGAAGACCCCACATTCCTGTTTTTGCAGGGCGCCAATGATGAGGCTCTGGACAAACCCGTTGCGGCCTTGACCCTGTACTGGCTGTATTACAACCTCGTGCCCGGGCAGAAGGGCAATGACGACCTGCTCCTTAAAATGGGCGACATGTATACCCGGCTTGGCAACAAGAGCGGGGCCGAGTTTCTGTATTCCTACCTGACGCGGCATTTTGCGGGAACCCATGCGGCAAATATGGCAAGTCTGCGGCTGGCCGAAGGCGGCATTTACGATTCGCCCATCAATTATGAGGCCATGACCCAGGTTTTTGCCAGAGCCGCCAGCGGTAATCTGCCCAAGGTTTACGCCAACCTTGCGGCGGCCTCGCGCACTGCGCCGGAGTCTGTACTCGCGCGGCTCAAGGAGGCCATGTGGCTCTATTGGAGCAAGCGTTATACAGAGGCCATGGGCAAGGCCGCAGATTTTATTGACGGCTATCCTGAAAACGCCAACGTGGCGCAGGCCCGCGATATTATCTGGCTTGCTTTTCAGAAAGAGCTTGCCAATTCCATGGCTGAAAAAAACTATGGGCGTATTCTCATTTTGTGGAATGGCTTTCCCCTGGTGCGCGAGCGCTATGGGGCGATAGATCCGCGTATGCGTTATGCCTTGGCGCAGGGATTGCTTGAACGGGGTGAGACAGAACAGGCCCTTGGCATGCTTGCGGAATTTTTGAAGTCGCCCATGGACCCCCAGTATGGGGAAGCGACCTTTACGGAGTTTTTCAACCGCTATCTTCAGGCCGGTGCCTGGGCCAAGATTCTTGATCTTGGCAAACTGGTGGCCACATGGCCTCTGAACCCCCAGTTGCGCAACCAGCTTGATTACGCCATGGCGCTCTCGGCCCAGAATCTCAATCTGAACGGGGCTGCTCTCGCCATGTGGCAAAAGCTTGCCGAGCGGCAGGATATCCCGCTCTATCAGCGGGCCTACGCCACGTACTTTCTTGCCCGCGATGCCGAACAGCGCAAGGACATTCGCAACTCCTACACGCTGAACCGCAAGGTGATTGATCTCTTTACCCAGTTGCAGAACGAACGCTCCGACAAGGCCGACCCGCAGCGCATCAAGGATGCCATACTTTCACTCATGGATATCTGCGAAGTGGGCAATCGTGTGCCGGAAGCCCTGGAATGGCTTGCGCGTTACAATGCCTTTGTGCCCAAGGAGTCGCCGGAATATCCGGGCTTGCGTTTCCGCGAGGCCCGGCTGTATCGCAAGCTGGGCGATGCCACGCGGGCGCAAGCTTTGCTTGAGGATATTGTGCGCAACTATGCCGATTCTCCTTTTGCCAAGGCAGCCACGGCGGAACTGCACACCTTTGAGGTTTCGCGCGACCTGCAAAACTACCTGCCTGGCGGGGCCGGCAGTCAGGCCGCGCCTGCTGCCAAGCCTGCCGCTCCCTAGCTTCCCCGGTTTTCATCCTTTGGGCCTGTTCGCCCTTGCCTTTCGACCAGGCCTGCCGCTGTCGTCTCAGGCGCGTCTTGCATCAGGGCGCCGGGCCCCTCCCATATGCCGATCCGGCATGTGAGGGCGCATTGCATGCGTTCACTCCTTGGAATATAACAAGACACAGCAGCAGTTCCGCCGTGGGGTGGTATTGTCTGCCTGATGCGATTTTAATGGATAAGTGCGATGGAACGTCCCGCAAGTTTCACAAGATGATGCAGGACGTAATGTGCGCCGTCAGCCTTGGAGGGCATATGAACAGAGTGCTTCTTTGTGTTACACTCGGCCTGCTTGCCTTGATGGCCGGATGCACCGGCGCATTGCAAAGGGGAATGCAGAACACGGCCTATGTTTCCACAGCCCGCCCGGCCATCAGCATGAAGGCGGTGAACATGCCCCTGCTTACCGGTGGCGAGACAAGCGTCAGCCTTGATGGAGCAGGCGTTATCGGCGGCTTGCCACTGCATGCGTGGGTTGCTGTTTACGGCAAGGGCGACCCCCAAAGTCCCCTGGCTATTGTGGGGCTGGCTGAGGTGCCGCGCGGCTGGTACTGGGACAGCGACGGTCAGCGCCCCTTTAGCGTTGATAAAGGGGTGGAGATCTTCAACAATGACGGCTTTGCGGCCAGCACCTATATTGTGGACAGCAAAAAGGATGCGTTTTCAGCCCTTGCAGGGCTGACGGACGAAGCAAAGCCCATGCGCTGGCTGACGCGCGGTTTTGCCGCCAGATACAATTTTAATGACACCAAGGTCATACTGGAATACAGAGAACCTCTGCCTGAAAATCTTGCCGGGCAGGAAAGCCTGACAGAAAGCCAGACAGACCAGCTTCGTGCCTTTGAGCAGCGCGCCAGCGCCGCCTTTGCCGTTGCTTCGGTATCTGAACATATGACTGGAATTACAGAAGGATATGCAAAGAACATTCGCGGGCAATATCTGGATCACCGCTTCTGGGGAACTGCATCAAAGTATGACACATTTGTCTTAAAGTAGCATGTTCTTGCGGTAATCTGACATTACACCTGGATTTCGCCTGGGAGGCCGCTTGGGAAAGTTTTTTCAAGCGGCCTCCCTGTTTTTTACGTTTGTTGCGCCTGCACCGACACCAAGTAACTGCAACAAGTTAATACATTCTGGAATAATGGTTATGTAAAATTTGCAACACAATTTTATATTATAGGGTATAGTACATTGACGAAACAATAGCTGCTGTGTATGTTCTCCCCATCAGGATGGGAGGGGGACCGACTGTTCTGTCAATGAGCCGATCAGGCGGGTACGCAGCGCGTCAGATTGAGTATATTGAAGACAATAAAGGGGTAGTTATGGACGATTATCTGAAAGAGGCGCTGGAAATTACCAGAGCACAAGCTGGCGTTCGCGTTATGAGCGAAGAAGAAATAGCCGCCTTTATACAGAAAGTGGCGCAGGGCATCAAAGCAGTTGCTGAAGGCGAAACGCCTGTGGAACTGGACAGCGGCGAAATGGCCGTTGAAGCACGCAAGTCGGTCAAAGAAAAATCCGTCACCTGCCTTGAGTGTGGAAAGAGCTTTAAGATTCTTACCAAGCGTCATCTGGCCAGCCACGGCATGACCTCGGCTGAATACCGCGAAAAGTGGGGCTTCAAGAAAGACGCACCTCTGGTGTGTAAAGCCCTGCAGCGCGAACGCCGTAAAAAGATGAAAGACATGAAGCTGTGGGAAAAGCGCCGCAAGGTTCAAGCATCCCCGGTATAAAACCCGCAATAGCAGGCTTTGTCATTGGTCTGAAAGTCCGCCCCCGAGGCGGGCTTTTTTTTTAGGCCAAAAAATGGCATTGTACCTGCCTGTATGACGGCATGGCTGCCATTCAGGGCGGTTACGGCCAGCAAATGATTTTTGCTCTGCATCATTGTTCTTTTTCAGGGTTATATCATGACTGAATCACAGGCGGCTGCAACGCCCGCCGAAGCCCTCGCGCTTTTGTCCCTGCCGCAGGAACAGTTGTTTGCCAGGGCCACTGCGCTGCGCGAGGCGGCCTTTGGGCGCGGCATTGTTTTGTGCGCCATCATCAATGCAAGAAGCGGCAACTGCTCCATGGACTGCCGTTTCTGCTCCCAGAGCAGGCACAATCACACCCCTATTGAGGTTTTTCCTCTCTTGCCGGACGATGAACTGCGCGAGCGCATCCTGCACCTTGCAGCTCTGCCTGTGGCGCGCATTGGCGTTGTTACCAGCGGTTCGGCCCTGAGCGGCAGCGAATTGCAGCGCCTGCGCACTGTAATTTCCGGCCTGCCGGACGCCGTGCGCCCGCGCGTCTGCGCTTCGCTTGGCAAACTAACGGCTGAAGATTTTGCCCTTTTGTCCGGGGCCGGGCTTACCCGGTTTCACCATAATATGGAAACCTCGCAAAGCTACTACTCCAGCGTGTGCACTACGCAAACCTGGGAGCAGCGGCGCGACACTGTGCTGCGAGCCAGCGAGGCGGGCCTGAGCGTGTGTTCCGGCGGCCTGTTCGGCCTGGGTGAGAGCTGGCAAGACCGCGTGGACTTTGCCTTCAGTCTCAAAAAGATGGGTGTGAGCCATGTGCCCATGAATTTTCTGCATCCGCACCCGGAAACGCCTTTGGCAGGGCAGAAGCCCCTCACCGCTGATGAAGCGCTGACGCTCATTGCCGTGTTCCGGCACATTTTGCCCAAGGCCACCTTGCGCATCTGCGGGGGCAGGCCTCTTGTGCTGGGCAGCCGCCAGAATGAGATTTTCGCCGCCGGTGCCAATGCCCTCATGACGGGCGATTATCTTACAACCCACGGGCAGAGCATTGCGCATGATCTTGAAATGATCGCCGCGCAAGGGCTTGAGGTTCGCTGCGATGCAAACTGCTGAGGAAAAGATTGACCCACCGCTAAGGGGCCTTTTTATAGCTGGCTCCGGCACAGATGTGGGCAAGACCGTGGTGACGGCGGCCCTGCTGCGGGCCTTGCTGCTGGCCGGGATCAACGCCCAGGCTGTAAAGCCTGTGCAGACAGGTGTTGCGCCGGAGCAGGCCAATACGGCCCCTCTGGCCGATGCCCGCGTGTATGCCGCCGCCGTTGAGGGCATGCCGCAAAGCGCCGCCATGCTGCCTGCAACGGCCCTGCATTGCTTCAGCCTGCCCGCATCGCCTCATCTGGCCGCAGCCCGCGAAGGCGCGCACCTGAGCTGCGCAGGACTGCGAAGTGACATCATTTGCCACAGCCGCGCCAGCACCGCTGATATGCTGCTGCTCGAGGGCGCTGGCGGTTTGCGGGTGCCGCTCAACGAGCGTGAGGACATGCTCGACCTCATGGCCTCGGTGGGCCTGCCCGTGCTGCTTGTGGGCGGCAATTATCTGGGTGGGCTGAACCACATTCTGCTTTCAATAGATGCATTGCGGCATAACGGTCTGCAACTGGCCGGAGTGGTGCTTGTTCCCTCTGCCGACCCGGCAGCGGGTTGCCCCGGCGTGGATGTGGACGCCATGCTGGCCGACAATGCCGCCATGCTGCGCGAGCGGCTGGCGCAACATGGCCAGGCTGCTCCCCTTGTGGAATTGCCGCGCGTGGCGCAACTGGATGCAGAGGGCTGGCAGACTCTGGCTCAGGAGCTTGAACCGCTGGTGCGGCATCTGCAAGCCCCTCTGGATGCTGCTTGCGACTGCGGAGCGGATGTTGTGCGCCGCGATCACCAGACCATCTGGCACCCTTACGCATCGGCCATGCAGCCGCCCTTGCTCAGCACTGTAGCGCGCACCAGAGCCAACCGCATTGTGCTGGCAGACGGCAGGGAACTTGTGGACGGCATGTCGTCCTGGTGGGCAGCCGTGCACGGCTACAACCATCCGCGACTTATGGAGGCCCTGCACGCACAGGCCGGGCGCATGCCCCACGTGATGTTTGGCGGCCTGACGCACGAACCGGCGGTCAATCTGGCCGAAAGGCTGTTGCGCCTCATGCCTGCGGGGCTTGAGCGCGTGTTTTTTGCCGATTCCGGTTCGGTGGCGGTGGAGGTGGCCCTGAAAATGGCTCTGCAATACCAGCAGGGCAGGGGCCAGACCGGGCGTAGCAAGTTTCTTACGCCGCGGGGCGGTTACCATGGGGATACCTTTGGCGCCATGTCGGTGTGCGACCCGGTTACGGGCATGCACAGCCTGTTTACGGCCATGCTGCCCCAACAGATATTTATGGAGCGGCCAAGTTGCCGCTTTGACCAGCCCTTTGACCCGGCGAGCCTTGACGATGCCCGGCGTGTTTTTGCCGAGCGCGGGCACGAGATTGCGGCGGTGATTCTTGAACCCGTGGTGCAGGGCGCTGGCGGCATGTGGTTTTACCACCCCGAATACCTGCGCGGGCTTGCGCAACTGTGCCGCGAGGCTGGCGCGCTGTTGATATTTGATGAAATCGCCACGGGCTTTGGCCGCACGGGCAAGATGTTTGCTGCGGAATGGGCCGGTGTTTCACCGGATATTCTGTGTTGCGGCAAGGCGCTCACGGGCGGGGTGCTCACCCTGGCTGCCACGGCTTGCACAGCCAGGGTGGCGCAGGGCATTTGCGTCGGGGGCAATGTGTTTATGCACGGCCCCACCTTTATGGCCAATGCTCTGGCCTGCGCCGTGGCCTGCGCCAGCCTTGACCTGTTGCAAGAGGAAAACTGGCGGCAGAAGGTCGCAAACCTTGAAAGCGCCCTGCGCTCAGGGCTTGCCCCCTGTGCTGAGCTTCAGGGCGTTGCCGATGTGCGCGTACTGGGCGGCATCGGCGTTGTGGAAACGTGTGAACCCGTCAATACATCAGCATTACAGGAATATTTTGTGCGGCACGGCATCTGGGTGCGGCCGTTTAACCGCCTTGTTTACCTCATGCCGCCGTATGTTACCCCGGCTGAGGATGTGGCGCGGCTCTGCGCTGTGGTGGCAGGCGCCTTGGAATCAGGAGCGCATCTGCAAGGATAAAGGCTGCCGCCCTTGTTTCAGTGGCTGCTTACCGGCATGCAGGCCTAAAGGCCACCCCGCGGGTTATTTTTCTGTGGGCGGCGGAGGAACGGGCAGTCCTTTGAATATGAGCCGTGTGGCGGCGGCGTCTGCCAGTTCGGAGACGTCCATGAGTTTTTCAAGCAGTTCAAGCAGGTAGAAGCGGTCATTTTCGCAACCGTCCTTGAAATCGGCTTCAAGCTCGCCGCTGCGGATGTAGTTTTCCAGTTCCGTAAGATCGTTTACCGTGAGCATGGAGAATCCTTTTGCAGCGCGGAGATGCAATGCTCCGTCAGGTCGTGAACCATCTGCTCGACCTGCCGGATTTCTTCGCGGGTGATGTTGTCGTAGTGGATGCCCGCGTTGACGCACACGGCGCAGCTCAGGGCATGGGCCATGCGTTCGGCCATGCGCAGGGCGAGGGCGTCTTCCTTGTGGCCGGGCAGGCCCGCCAGATGGCTTTGGGCCTCTACCTGACCATGCGCAGGCGCGGCCAGAGCCACAGCGCCGATATGGGTTGCGCCGCCGCCGCAAAGCACCTGCAGGTCCCGCCCCTGGCGAAAAACGCGCAGATGTATGCTCAGACGGCCCTGTTGGGCGGTGAATCGCATGGCTGCTCCTGTGCTTTGGCGGCGGGTAGGGTGCCGAGCCGTTGCGGGCTTTATGGCTGTTTGTCATGTGCCCGGTGAAATTTCCAGCCTGCCTGTTGCGGTGGGCAAATCCGCCTATGAACATGGCGGAATTGTTGTGGTATATATATGATGCGGTCTGCAGCCGCAAGGCCGCCACGATGCCTGATGCCTCGGGCTTGACGCCCCAGCGGGCGGCCCGTACCATTTTGCCAATTCTTTGTTGTATGGAGACAGCATGACTCTTGATCCCACCAAGCACCCGGACTGGCAGATAGCCCTGGATGCCGAACAGAATATGAAAACTTTTGAAGCCCTGACCGCCGAGATGGGGCTGGAACCTTCAGAAGTGCTGCCCTACGGGCGATACATGGGCAAGATTGAGCAGCAGGAAGTGCTGCAAAGGCTTGAGAACCGACCCAACGGCAAATACGTTGACGTTACGGCCATCACGCCCACGCCCCTTGGCGAAGGCAAGTCCACCACCACCATCGGTCTGGTGCAGGGGCTTGCGCGGCGCGGTTTGCGGTCGTCTGCCGCTATCCGCCAGCCTTCGGGCGGCCCCACCATGGGCATGAAGGGTTCCGCCGCTGGCGGCGGTCTTTCGCAGTGCATCCCGCTCACGCCGTATTCTCTCAACTTTACGGGCGATATCCATGCGGTGGGCGCGGCCCACAATCTTGCCATGACGGCCCTCACATCCCGCATGCAGCACGAGCGCAACTATGACGACGCCACCCTTGAGCGGCTCTCGGGCATGCGCCGTCTGGACATTGACCCCACGCGCGTCAGCACCGGCTGGGTGATGGATTTTTGCGCCCAGGCCCTGCGCAATGTGATTATCGGCATGGAAGGCGACGGCAGGCGCAACGATGGCTTCATGATGCGCTCGCACTTTGACATTACCGTTGCTTCCGAAGTCATGTCCATTCTTTCCGTGGCGCGCGATCTGGCCGATCTGCGGCAGCGCATGGGCCGCATGGTGCTTGCCCTTGACCGCAACGGCAGGCCCGTGACCACCGCCGACCTTGAAGTGGACGGCGCCATGACCGCATGGCTGGTGGAGGCCATCAAGCCCAACCTTATCCAGACCATCGAGGGCCAGCCCGTGCTGGTGCATACTGGCCCCTTCGGCAACATCGCTCTGGGACAGAGTTCGGTTATTGCCGACAGGGTGGGTCTGAAGCTTGGCGACATCCACGTGACCGAATCCGGCTTTGCCGCAGAAATGGGCTACGAGAAATTCTGGAACCTCAAGTGCCGTTACAGCGGCCTTGCGCCTGACGCGGCGGTGATCGTGGCCACCGTGCGGGCGCTCAAGCACCACGGCGGCGCGCCGCAGCCCCGCCCCGGTCAGCCCCTGCCCGAAGAATACCTGCGGGAAGATGTGGGTCTGGTGGAGGCCGGTTGCGTCAACCTGCTGCACCATATCGGCATTGTGCGCCGCTCCGGTGTGCCCTCTGTGGTGTGCATCAACAAGTTTTATACCGACAAACCCGCCGAAATTGCCGCTATCCGCCGTATCTGCGAAAAGGCGGGGGCAAGCGTCGCTGTTTCTGAACATTGGGAAAAAGGCGGCGAAGGCGCGCTTGAACTGGCAGATGCCGTCATGGACGCCTGCAATTCGCCCAAGCGGAACTTCCGCCCGCTCTACGACTGGAAGCTGCCCATTGCCGAGCGCATTGTCTGCATCGCCCGTGAGGTTTACGGCGCAGACGGCGTGGATTTTGAACCCATGGCCGCCCAGCGCCTCAAGGCGCTTCAGGAACGCCCCGATGCGGACGAGCTTGGCGTGTGCATGGTCAAAACCCAGTATTCGCTTTCGGACGACGCCAAGCGCAAGGGCGTGCCTTCATCCTGGCGGTTGCATGTGCGCGATGTGCTGCTTTTTGGCGGCGCTGGTCTTGTGGCCCCGGTGGCGGGCGACATCAGCCTTATGCCCGGTACTGGCTCCAGGCCCTCCTTCCGCAACATAGATGTGGATGTGGCAACCGGGCGTGTAACCGGCGTGTTCTAGACGAGCAATACAATAAAAGCGTTATCCGGTCAGTTGGTTGGCCGGATAACGCTTTTATTGCCTTTCATAAGCAAAAAAAGTTTTTTCAGAAATATTTTTCCAACCTACTCTATTCATAGTTGATAGTATTACCGAATATCAGATATGCCGGTTTTTGCCGCTTGAAAAAAATCACAAAAGACATAGGGTTAGCGCTATAAAAACACCGTATTGATCCACTAGGAGGATCGCATGGAAGTAGTGCTCAGAGGCGTGCGCGGCAGCATTGCCGTGCCAGCTCCGGCCATGTCATTTTACGGTGGCAACACCTCATGCGTTGAACTGCGCTCCGACAACGGGGCGCTTATCTTTTTTGATGCTGGTACAGGCCTGCGGCAGGCTGGCGAAAATTTGCCGGAAAGCGGCACCTGCCATCTTTTTATTTCGCACGGGCACACAGACCACATCCAGGGGCTGGGGTTCTTTCCGCCCCTGCATTCCCCCCGCTGGACAACCCACATCTATATTCCCGCCTGGCTTGAGGACGTGCTGGACAATCATTTTGCCCACGGCATGTTCCCCATACCGTTCAGCGACTTTGCCGGAAACGTTGTGCGGCACAGCCTTGAACCCGGCGACGAGGTGCTTCCCGCCGATGGCGTCGCGGTTGCGGCCATAGCGGCCAACCATCCCGGGGGGGCGCTTGCCTACAGGGTTTGCGCCGACAATGCCGTTTTTGTGTACTCCGGCGATTATGAAATAACCCGCGCTCCCGAAGTGCAGCAGGCGGCCCGCGAACTGCTTGAAGGCGCGGACCTAGCTGTTGTGGACAGCATGTACAGCAAGGCCAGCTATATTGAAGGCTGGGGGCATTCCCGCTGGGAAGACTGGCGTGATCTGGGACATGCTGCCGGGGCGGGCTGCATTGTGCTTTCACACCATGCGCCGGATATGACGGATGCGCAGATAGACGCGCTACAGCGCGAGGCCTTGCACAGTTGCCAGACAAACGGGCAGCGCTTGTGCTTTGCGCGTGAGGGCATGCGGTTCAGCCTGCCCATGCCCAGGCAACAGGCCTGTGGAGAATGCGGTCTGGTTCAGTTCAGCGATTGGCTCGACAGATTTCTGGATGACCTTTCGCAGTATCAGGACGAAAATACGCTGCTCGACCGCATCCTCGCCAAATCCCGAGAGATCACGCGGGCTGATGCCGGAACCATTTTTCTTGTTGATGGGGAAGATCTGCTCTTTGCCTATACGCACAACGACAGTCTGTTTTCTGTAAACACTGCCTCAAAGTTCGCCTATTCCTCGGCGCGCCTGCCCATCAATCCTCACTCCATTGCGGGCTATGCGGCCTGCACGGGCGAAATGCTCAATATTGTGGATGTGCGCGCCTTGCCGAAGGATTTGCCGTTTTCGTTCCGCGATGATTTTGACAAGGCCACGGGGTACCATACGGAATCAATGCTCGTGGTGCCTTTTCACGACCACGCGGGGCGCATCTCGGGCGTGATGCAGCTCATCAACAGCCTTGATCCGCGCACGGGCAAGGCCCGCAAGTTCACCCACGACATGGAGCGGCACATACGGGTGCTGGCCCGCGAAATCGCCAATATCCTTGAACGCAGCCACCTAGTGCGGGCAAGCATCAACAGGCTTGTGCGGCTGGCCTCTGTGCACGACCCGCTCGAAACCGGCCCCCATGCCGAGCGCGTGGGCGCCATTGCCGCAGAAATGTATCAGGTGCGGGCCAACCGCCTGTGCCTTGACCCGGACGTGACCCTGCACGTCAAAAGCCAGATACGCCTTGCCGCCATGCTGCACGACATAGGCAAGGTGGGCGTGAGTGATCTGCTGCTGAAAAAACCGGGCAAACTCTCAGATGATGAAATGGCTATCATGCGGTCGCATACGATTATTGGCGCGGGCATTCTGGAGGCAGAGGCCCAGAGTGGCGGATTCATGACCTTTGCCCGCGAGATAGCCCACCATCACCACCAGAAATGGAACGGCAAAGGCTATGCAGGTCCCAGCGACGCGGGCAGGCTGGAAGGCGAGGATATCCCCCTTGCGGCACGTATAACCGCCATTGCCGATGTGTTTGACGCGCTGGTTTCTCCGCGTTCGTACAAGGCCGCATGGCCGCACGAAAAGGCTCTTGCCCTCCTGCGCGAGGAGGCGGGCAGTCATTTCGACCCGCAGCTTGTGGAATGCCTTGAAGAAATCATGGACGTTGTGGCCAAGATTTATGAGCGCTTTCCTGATGCGGAGCCGGAACAGACAACCCGTGATACTGCCTCATGAACATTGCCGATGCCCTGAAACGGCTGCTGCGGCAGCCGTGGCTTTTCACCGCCCTTGTGGGGCTGTGCGGCGGCCTTGCCATGCTGGCGCTGTATGTGCTGCAGCCTGTGGCGCTGCAACGCCTTGATCTGAGAATTTACGATGCGCTGCTGCCCCTGCGGCGGCAAAGCGAGCCTTCTCCGGTACCTCTTGTTGTCGATATAGACGAGGAATCCCTGGCTCGTTTCGGACAGTGGCCCTGGCCGCGGTATCTGGTGGCCGACCTTGTGGACAGGCTGGCGCAGAACGGCGCTGCTTCCATAGGGCTGGATATCATGTTTGCAGAACCGGACAGAACCTCGCCAGCGAGCATGCGCGAGGGGCTTTATCGAGACAGGGGCGTGACGCTGGAAATTGTGGGCCTGCCTTCTTTTCTGACGGATTTTGATACCCTGCTTGCCGCCTCCGTGCGCGCCGCGCCTGTGGTGCTGGGCGCGTTTGCCCGCTATGCGGGCGAGCCGTATTCCGGCCCCTTGCCACAGCCTCCGGCCATGATAGCGCGCGGCGGCAAGGATGCCCCCCCATTTGATGCCTATTTGCAGTCAGCGGCAGGCGCTGTTTTGCCCCTGCCGGAGCTTTTTGCTGAGGCCCCCGTGGGTTTTGTGAATGTATCACCCGATGCGGATGGCCTTGTGCGGCAGGTTCCGCTGCTCCTCAGGCTTGGTGATGCCGTTTACCCATCGCTGGCCTTGCAGGCCCTCATGCGCGCGCTGGGAACAGATGCCCTACGGCTGTATACCGGGCCGGACGGGCTTTTCAGCGTGGCGGCGGGGGAGTTCAAGATTCCGGTTTCGCGCGAGGGCTATATGCTGGTTCCCTTTCAGGGGGGGCGGCATACCTATCGGTATATAAGCGCCGCCAAGGTGCTGGATGGCAGTGCAAAGCGGGCTGATATTGACGGTTGTATCGCCTTTGTGGGCACATCCGCACCCGGTCTGGCCGACATCCGCGCAACGCCCTTTGACAGGGTGATGCCGGGGGTGGAGGTGCATGCCGCAGCCATGGACGCCATGATCAGCGGCAATTTTGTGCAGTCGCCTTCCTGGGGACCGGGCGCGCATGCGCTGATAATCGCCTTTGTGACCTGCGCGTCAACGCTTGCCTTTGGCTTTGCCGGGCCGCGCGTATATGTGCCGTCTTCGCTGGCGCTGATGGGCGCTACGGTCGCGGCTTCACGCCAGTTGTTTATGGGCGGCCTCTTTCTCTCGCCCCTCTATGGTCTGCTCACCACCCTGCTGTGCGGCGGTTTGCTGCTGAGTGTGCGCTTCTGGCAGGAGGAAAAGCAGAAGATCGTTCTGCGTCGCGCGTTTTCGCGCTATGTGTCGCCGGAGGTGGTCAAGCGGATCAGCAAACGGCAGGGCGATCTGCTGGCTGGCGAAAACCGTGAGCTTTCCATTCTGTTCACTGATATTCGGGGTTTTACGAGCCTTTCTGAATCGCTTTCGCCGCAGGATGTGGTGCAACTGCTGAACCGTTATTTTACGCCCATGACGGCTATTGTGCGCAGTCGGCAGGGGACGCTGGACAAGTTCATCGGCGATGCGCTCATGGCCTTCTGGAACGCGCCCCTTGATGTGCCGGGGCATCCCGCGCTGGCGGTGGACGCCGCACTGAGCATGCAGGAGCAGCTTGAAGTTTTGAACGGCGAAATTGAGGCGAGCTTTGGCATACGGCTTGCGATGGGCGCGGGCATTCACACCGGGCAGGCCTACGTGGGCAACATGGGGTCAGACGACCTCATCAACTACACCCTCATTGGCGATAATGTGAACCTGGCCTCGCGCCTTGAGGGCCTGTGCAAACGCTATGGCGCGCCTGTGGTGGTGAGCGGAGATACCAGGGAAGGCTGCGGGGATGCCTTTGCCTTTGTTCATCTTGATGTGCTGCGCGTGAAGGGCAAGACGAAGCCCGTCAGCATCTACTGGCCCATGAGGCCGGGTACGGATGCAATTTTTCAGGCGGCTATGCCGCAATGGAGCGCGGCGCGCGCTCTGTATGAACAGGGGGATTTTGCCAAGGCTGCGGCTGGTTTTGCCACGCTGGTAAAAAGGTATCCAGCCGTGCGCCTGTTTGGTCTGTATCATGAGCGCTCGCTCATGCTTGCGCAGAATCCGCCTGTCCAGTGGGACGGCATCTGGACAATGGAAGGCAAGTAGAAACATCCTGTTGCTGTGGGGGAAAACATGATTCGTTCAATGCTGGGGCGCGGGGCTTTGGCCCTGTGTCTGACTTTGCTGGCCGGAGGCGTATGCACGGCCAAGGATGTGGGACAGGTTATTTCCTTCAAGGCAGGTGTTACTGCCCAAAGGGATGGACAGGCCGTGGCGCTGGACATGAAAAGCCCGGTTGGGGATCGGGATACGCTGACGACAGACGCCACGGGCCGGGCGCAGATTTTGTTTGACGACGACACTACAGTGTCGCTTGGTTCCAACACGTCTCTGAGCCTTGAAACGGTGGTCGCAGAAGGCGCGAATCCTGCCTTCAAGGCCAGGATGGGGCAGGGCGTGGCCCGCTTTATTACGGGCAAAATTGTGGAAAAAAATCCTGACGGATTTTCTGTGGTCACGCCGGATGCTACCGTAGGTATTCGCGGCACCATCTTTGCTGTCCGTGTGGGTAACGGCACCACAACCGTATTCGTAACCAACACCACCAAGCAGGTTTTTGTTAACGGTGTGCTGGTGCCAACAGGTTTCAAGATCACCCTGCCGCAGGGCGCGCCTACGCCCATGACGCCGGCAGATCATAACCTGGTGTCTGGCAGCGTGGCGGCCAACAGCCCCGCCTCTGGCGCAACAGCACAACTGGCGCCGCCTTCCACTGTTGTGGGTAATCCTGTTACGCCTACAACGCTGGCGCAGACGCCCATTGTTGCGCAGGCGCTGGGTGAGGGCTTCCGGCAGACGGGCAACGCCAATGTGTCTGGCTCGCTGACCAATGAAGTGTACACAGGATCGTTCAGTTTCCTGGTTAATCTGACAAGCGGCAATGTGAGCAACGGTGTCATGCAGTCTGGCAACTCGGACACACCTATGGCAATGACGGGCGGAAGGGGAAGCATCAGCGGCTCAAGCCTGAATGTTAGCGGATTCACGGCGGATGATTATTCCGGCTCCATGAGCGGCACCGCCGCCCGCAACACATCAGGGCTGTCTGTTTCAGGCGGCTACAAAATCACTAATAACAGTGATGGCCAATTGAGGGAATCTGGTTCGTTTTCCGGCAAGCAACGATAGGTGGAGCCAGCAATGATACGTAATCCATTCCACCCGTTGCGGCTCTGCTGTAGGTTCGCGCTGGTGCCCCTGTGCATGCTTTTGCTGGTCAGTACCGCCATCGCCGCAGATGATTCACCCGCTCTGCGCACTGCGGTGGGATCCGCAAAGGCGGATGCTGCTGCTCTCATGCAACAGGGCAAATATGCTTCCGCATACGACATGTACATGCGCCTGCTGCGTGAAGCGCCGGACGATGATGAAATCAACCTTAATCTGGCGCGCAGTTCCATGCGCAGCGGGCGGTACAATCAGGCCGTAATGGCCTATGAGCGCCTCACGGAAAAGTATCCGTCGGAACCGGTGCTCTACAGCGAGCTGGCACAGGCCTACATGGCGCTTGAAGACCGTGTAAGCGCGGAGCAAGCCATGGCAACCATGCGGTCGCTGAATCCCAACATCAACAAGACTGATAATGACCGGCTGCTAGATTCGCTTGAAAAGCGCTACGATCACTGGCAGGTGCACGGCAAACTCCGCACTGGTCTGCTGTACGACTCCAACGCTACATTTGGCCCTTCAAGTACCACAATGGACATGGGGGTTTGGCGCGTAACCCTGCCGGATGCGGAAGCCAAGGGCACTTTTGGCGCGTATCTTGGGGCAAACCTCGATGTGGGCTGGAAGGCCGAGCGGGATACGCCATGGTGGATCGTAGGCGATGCTCAGGGCATGGCGCGTGGCAATGGAGATTCATCGCTTGATGATGTACACAGCCGCACTTCTGAATGGGGCAGGGCAGCGGTGGGCCTTCGCCACCTCACGCCTTCAACCATGTTTGATCTGCGATTCAAAAGCGAAGTTTTTGATTATCAGTGGTACCAGAATGTCACGGCATCCGGCCCGGAAGCGACCTGGCTTTGGGCGGTCACGCCGTCATGGCAGCTCATTACGCGTGGTACCCTGGATTCGCGGGCATACTCGCGGGACGGCGACCGCAACGGCGCGTACTGGACACTGGGCCAGTATGTTCGGCGTTTTTTTGGCGAGAGCAACCATGAAATTATGGTTGGTCTGAGTTACGTGGGCGGCAATACGCCGGAGAAGGCCGATTACTGCTACACCGGATGGGAAGCCAGCGCGCGGCTTTCGCTCAAGTTGCCCAAGGGGTTTGAGCTCGCTCCCTTTGTTTCTTTTGAAAACGACTGGTACAACGGCCCGGCAACGGCACTTGAAACATCCAACAGGCTTGACCAGAAATGGCGCACCGGCGCGGCCCTTACGTGGCATATTACCGATGCATGGTCTGTTGAAACTTCGTACCAGTATACCCACAACAATTCAGAAAGCCCGCTGTACAGATACGACCAGTCCCTTGTTTCACTGGGGGTTGCCTGGTCGTTCTAGGAACCGTCATTGTGCTGTTGCGACAAAAGAGCCATCGTGTCGTCAGTTCCAAGTAAGCTTCATGCACGACAAAAAAGGGCTTGTGGGTATATCACAAGCCCTTTTGCATAAAATCTGCGAGGGCACCAGGGACAAAAAAAGAGCCGCAGTAACTGCGGCTCTTTTAGTTTTTAAATCCTGAGGCTTGCTGCAACTCCCTAGCGGGCGCAGAGGCGTTCAGCCGGGATAATGACAAAGTTGTGGGCCTTGAGGACTTCAATGGCCTGATCCACCTTGTCAAAGCGGAAGATCATGACGGCGCTTTCAGCTTCGCGCTGCACAAATGCGTACATGTATTCCACGTTGATGCCGTTCTTGGAAACCGTCTGAAGCACGGAATCAAGGCCGCCGGGGACATCGGGAACTTCTACGGCCACAACGCTGGTGCGGCCAAGGGTAAACCCCTTTTCCTTCAAAACAACCTTGGCTTTATCATGGTCGCATACAATCATGCGCAGAATGCCGAAATCAGAAGTATCGGCCAGCGAGAGCGCGCGAATGTTAATGCCAGCCTCTGCCAGTGTATGCGTGACCTCGGCCAGACGCCCGGCCCGGTTTTCCAGAAAAACTGAAAGCTGTTCCGTTTTCATGACAAATCCTTGTGTTTCAACGGGCGGTTCTATGCCTTGTGATTGGGATCGTCAGTAGACGTGGGCTGCTTTTTATCCTTGGGGGTTATGTCAATTTCATCCGGCTCTGTAGAGGAGCGGCGAAAGTTGCGGATTGCCCGACCCAGCCCACCACCGATTTCCGGCAGTTTGTTCGACCCGAAAACAAGCAGAACCACAACAAGTAAAAGCAATAATTCAGGCATGCTTACGCCGAACATGCGGGGAGCCTCCGTTGAGAGTTGGGCAATAATGCAAATTACACCCTAAAAGATAAGCCTTGCTAAACCCAAGGTCAAGGTGAAACCTGGAGCTGACCGGGTTGACAGCTCCATCCACGCGCCGCAGAGCGGCAATTTGCCTTGGTTTGCTGCCGGGGGCTTACTTGCCCATGGCGTTCATGAAATCCTTGTTGGATTTGGTCGCGCGCATTTTGTCCAGCAAAAATTCCATACTGTCGATGGAAGACATGGGAGCAAGAATTTTGCGCAGAATCCACACGCGGTTGAGCACATCGTCGGCCAGCAGCAGGTCTTCCTTGCGGGTGCCCGTGCGGTTGATGTCGATGGCGGGGAAGACGCGTTTTTCCGAAAGGTGGCGGTCGAGGTAGATTTCCATGTTGCCGGTACCTTTGAATTCTTCAAAGATAACTTCATCCATGCGGGAACCAGTGTCGATAAGCGCCGTAGCGATGATGGTGAGGCTGCCGCCTTCTTCAATATTGCGGGCCGCGCCAAAAAAGCGTTTGGGCCGCTGCAGGGCGTTGGCGTCAAGACCACCGGAGAGCACCCGGCCAGAAGAAGGGGTAACCGCGTTATACGCGCGCCCCAGGCGGGTGATGGAGTCGAGCAAAATGACAACGTCGCGCTTGCGTTCCACAAGGCGCTTGGCTTTTTCAAGCACCATTTCGCACACCTGCACGTGGCGCTGCGGCGGTTCGTCAAAGGTGGAGCTGATAACCTCGGCCTTTTTGACTGTGCGCTCCATGTCGGTAACTTCTTCCGGGCGCTCGTCAATCAAAAGTACAATGAGGTAAACATCGGGGTTATTGGCATTGATGGCATTGGCCAGCGACTGCAGCAGGATGGTCTTACCCGTGCGCGGCGGGGCCACGATAAGGCCGCGCTGCCCGCAGCCAATGGGGGCCATGATGTCGATAACGCGGTTGGAAAGATTCTTCTCGCCATTTTCCATGACGAGCTGGCGGTCAGGATAGATGGGCGTGAGGTTGTCAAAAAGAACAAGGTTCTTGGCGTGTTCCGGCGGTTCAAAGCCGATCTCGGTGACCTTGAGAAGGGCAAAGTAGCGTTCGCCTTCCTTGGGAGGGCGGATCTGGCCGGAAACTATATCACCCTTGCGTAAAGAAAACCGCCTGATCTGCGAGGGCGACACGTAGATATCGTCCGGGCCGGGCATGTAGCTGCACAACGGCGACCGCAAAAAGCCAAAGCCATCGGGCAGAATTTCAAGCACGCCATCACCGTAAATGGCGCCGTTTTGTGAAGCACAGGTGGAAAGCAGAGCGAAAATGAGCTCCTGCTTGCGCATGGAACTGGCATTTTCAATTTCATACTGCTCAGCCAGCTCCATGAGTTCCTGCATGCTACGCGTCTTCAGATCCGTGAGGCTCAAGGCGCTGTCGGTCAACAGTGTGGAAGTAGCTTTCTTTTTGCGCATAACAGTCCGATATTTTGATAAGACACAGGGTAACGCTTACAATATTTGCATATTGTAGCGTGGTAGGCGGATGATATTGGGAACAAAAAAGATGTGTGAAAATGCGATTAGCCCATCTTTTCTGTAATGGCAAGGAAAAAATACGTCGCTGTTCACAAAAAATTCGGTCAGGGTGTAAGCGGGCTAGCTGGCGGTTTCTTCTGGAGCTGGCGGGGGCGCATAGATTTCAAGCAGTTCATCGCGCACCTTGTCTTCTGGGATTTCCAGAACTTCTGACAATTCACCGGTCACAAGGCCCATGGCCTGCTCCTGAAGCCGCCGTTCGCCAAAAGAAAGTTCCTTGCTGCGGCCAATAAGCAGCAGCTCGCGCAGCACTTCGGCCACAATAGCAAGGCTCGGGCTTTTGAGCCGCTCGGAATATTCGCGGAAGCGGCGGTTCCAGTTCTGGCCGGTATACACAACCTTGCCAGAATCATTGCGGAGCGACTCAAGAATCGCGGCGGCTTCATCCTTGGGCGTGAGTGTGCGCAGGCCCACATGCGCGGCATTGTTTACCGGAACCATCAGCGTGACGTTGTTTGCCCGGATGCGCACAATATAGAGCTCACAGACAAGCCCCCCAACGGTTTTGCTGTCTATGCGTTCTATTTGGCCCACACCTTGGGCAGGATATACAACGAGATCGTCCGGAGTGAACATGATGCCACCAAAACGCCCCAAAAGGCGCAAATAAACGAGACCTGGAGCGATAGCTGGAAGTCGCGAATTAAATGAAGTATGGAAGAGTCGGAAACCGACTCTTCAAATATCCTAGTCCAAGAATGAGCAGGAGTCCAGTTGAAAAAGTATTTTGCTCATATTTGGGGCAATGGGCATTTGACCGGGCCAACAAGGCAGTGCGCAGGCACTGTTACAGAAGGTTTACAGCATTGGCCAGATGCAAATTGATTGCAAAACCGACGGTTACAGAAAGCCATTATCAAAAGGCAGCACTGCACGGCACTGCTCAGGATGCCTTTCGCGCAGCACGAACAGCGCTGTCGAGCCCTTTATCAGCAAAGGCAAACAATGTATCGGCGGCAAGTTCCATCGAATTTTCAATGTTTTTTGCATCTTCGCCTTCAGGTCGCCCCAGCACCCAGTTTGTCACGTCACCCTTGTGCGGCGGGCGGCCAATGCCCATGCGCAGGCGGTAAAAATCTGGCGTTCCCAAGAGTTCTGTGATGGATTTCAGCCCATTGTGCCCGGCATTACCCCCGCCAAGCTTGAAGCGAAGTTCCCCGGCGGGGATGTCCAGCTCGTCATGCACAACAACAAGATCATGCGGTTTGAGTTTGTGCCAGGCGAGCAGCGGCTGCACGCACTGGCCGCTCAGGTTCATGAATGTCTGCGGTTTGGCCGCAAGCCACAAGCCCCCAAGCTTTGGCAGGCGCAAGCGCCATAATTCGCATGAAAATTTGCCGCCGTTCTGCTGGCTTGCTTCGCCGTCTCTGGCGGCAAGTTCCACAAGATACGACACAAAATCAAAGCCGCAGTTATGACGTGTATGGTCGTATTTGGCGCCGGGATTGCCCAGGCCTACGATAACGCCTTTATAGTCCATCAGTACGCCTCCAGAGGCGATTTATATGCGCTCAAGGTGCAGGGGCAGACCCAGGCCCGCGCAGGCAGATGCTGCGGTGCGGGCCATAAAGCGGCACAGCGGGGGATTCATGGCAGCCAGATGCCCGCCGCCGGGCAGCCAAACCAGTTTTTTGGACGGTGCCTTGAGGCAGTCAAAGGTGGCCTGAATGATGGCTGGCGTAAACAGGGCATCATTCTGCGCGCTGAAAAAATACAGGGGGCAACGTAGCCCCTCGGGCAGGCGCGTGTTGAACAGGCTGGCCAGAAAATTCAGGGGGTATGTCAGCCGTGTTCTGCGGCGATTGCTCACAGTTCGCCTGGCTCCGGAAATGATCCGCCAGGGATCAAGATAGGCGTGCAGGGGCATGGGCAGCCACGGCAGCCAGCGCGCAAGCGTGCAGAAAATGCGCTCAATATCCGCCCGGCGGTCAGCCAGCCCGGCAAATCGTGTCAGATAGATAGCCTCGCGCATCTGGGGCAGCACTCCGGTAATGGGAAATGCCGCCGTAAGGCCGGGGGATGCCGCAGCGTGCGCCAATGCGAGTATGCCGCCCTGGCTGTGCCCGCACACCGCAATACGGTCATAGCCTGCATCACGCAGCCATGCCTCGGCGTCCAGACAGTTTTGCCGCAGGTCGTCAAAGCTGAAGCCCGCTCTGTGGCGGTTCAGACCGTGCCCGGTAAAATGCAGCGCGGCAACGGCAAAGCCCGCTTGCTGCAAGGCGGTGATCATGGGTCGGTACTGGAGGGGCGACAGCATGGTGCCGGGATAAAACAGCATGACTCCGGCCCCATGATTGGGCCAGAGTTCGAGCCGCAGTTCCCGGTTATGGGCAGACAGCTTGTGCGTGACAAAGGCTGGTTTGTTCATGGCGCCATGCGTACATAAAATGAGGCCGGTCCCGCAAGGAACCGGCCAATACAGTCGCACAAAGGCCCGATGACCGGGCTTTGCGTCAAACAGTCTTATTCGGCGGCTTCAGCGGCTTCCTTGGCCTTGGAAATAACGCTGACGATGGCGAAGTTCTGGTCGTAAACGGCCTTGACGTTTTCGGGCAGCTGCAGGTCGCCCACGCAGATGGTGGTGTTGATGTCCATGGGGGTCACATCAACAACGATCTTTTTGGGCATGTCCAGGGGCTTGCTGCACAGGCGCACGATTTCGCGGTAGGTTTCAAGCTGGCCGCCAAGCTTCACGCCGCGCGACACACCCACGAATTCCACAGGCACGTCAACAGTGACGGGCTTGTCCAGATCCACGCCGTAGTAGTCGATGTGGCTGAATTCCTTCTTGTAGGGATGGTACTGCACGTCCCAGATGATCACAGGATGCACGGACTTCTGACCGTTGTCGTCAATCTCAAGGTTGAACACCGAGGTACGACCGGCTTCGGCAAAAATCTTTTCCAGCGGCAGGGCAGGAGCCTGCACAGAGATGTTGTCACCCTTGGCGGTGTAGAACACGCCGGGGATCAGATCCTGGGTACGCAGACGGCCACTGGCGCCTTTGCCGCTACCTTCGCGCTTCTGCACGCTCAAAGTCTTTTCAATATTCATGTCCTGCTCCTTGGCTTACCGCAGCCGAAACGTGCGGAAAAAGTTCTGTTATTATGGAACCGGCCCTTGCGGGCAGGCTTGGGTCTATACGCAATCCGCATAAAGCGGGTTACACAAACAACACGCTCACCGATGAACCGGTATGGATGTTGTGGATAGTCTTGCCCAGAAGGGCAGCCACAGAAACAACCTCCAGCTTGGGGCAGCGCTCAAGCTTGTCGCCCATGGGGATGGTGTCTGTGACAAATACCTGCGAAAGCGCCTCGGTGCTGTTGATGCGGTCAATGGCCGGGCCAGACAAAACAGCGTGGGTGGCGCAGGCCACAATCTTGGTAGCGCCGTTTTTGAGCAGCACGTCCGCACCTGCGCACAACGTGCCAGCGGTGTCGATCATGTCGTCCACCACAATGGCAAGACGGCCTTTCACATCGCCGATAACATGCATGGCCTGTGCCTGATTGGGCTTGTCGCGGCGCTTGTCCACAATGGCCAGAGGCGCGTTGAGCCTTTTGGCATAGGCGCGGGCGCGTTCAACGCCGCCAGCATCGGGCGACACGATCACGATGTTGTCATCGTGCAGCCGCCGCAGCGATTCAAGCATGACCGGCACGGCAAACAGGTTGTCCACCGGGCAGTCAAAGTAACCCTGAATCTGTCCCGCGTGAAGGTCAATGGTGACCACGCGTTCCGCTCCGGCAACGCTGATAAAATCGGCCACCATTTTGGCGCTGATGGGCGCACGGGGGCTGACCTTGCGATCCTGGCGCGCATAGCCGTAGTAAGGAATAACGGCGGTAATCCTGCCTGCGCTGGCCCTCTTGAGGGCATCAAGCATAAGACAGAGCTGCACCAGATTGCGGTTGATGGTCGGGGGGCAGGTGGGCTGCACCACAAAAACGTCATCACCGCGAACATTGTCGCCTATTTCGATCCGCAACTCGCCGTCGCTGAACGTGGTGGCCAGCGTGGGCGTGAGTTGACACCCCAGATGGTTGCAGATGGCCTTGGCCAAATCCGGATTGGAAGACCCGGTGACGATCTTAAGATCGCTGTACATGAACCGCCCTGCCTTGCGCGCCAAAGAGCACTTACGGTTATACATCCTTGCTGCCGTCGCCGGAAGAAAGGCGGCGCTTTATTGCCAGGCCGCCGACAAATCGACGGAAGGCGCGGTCAGACGCCCCAGACGCGATACAGCAGTGCATGGCTGGGATGGAAGGGTTCGAACCTTCGAATGACGGAGCCAAAACCCGTTGCCTTACCACTTGGCTACATCCCAGTATTTCACAGCACGTGCGCGTATACGCGCCTGTTCTCTCCTTGCAGCATGGCGGCAGCCGCCTGCGATTCCACATGGAATTCGTGTGCGAAAAGCGCCACAATGCTTGAGCCGCTGCCACTCATGGCTACGGCTCCAGCCCCAAGGCGCAGCAAGTTCGCCTTGATTTCTGCAAGCTGTGGATGGCGAGAAAATACAACGTCCTCAAGGTCGTTGTGAATGCTCAACTCTGTCCGCACCCCGGAGAGAAAAGTTCCATTAGCCTTGCTTTCCGTCTTTGTCAAGCAATTTTGCCCAGAAACCGTGTCTGAGGCCTTGAGCGCGGCGTCATAATCGGCGTATGCCTGGGGGGTGGAAGCATGAATTTGGGAGCATACCAGAACAAGGTGTATGCCTGCAAGCGCATCATCCCTGCAAGGCTCGATGATCTCGCCAATGCCCCGCACCCGGCAGGGTTTGTTGATGAGAAAAAACGGAGTGTCCGCGCCAACAGTGAGGGCAACCTCTGCCAGCGCCTGATCGTCAAGCGGGCTGGATACCCTGCTGTTGAGCCAGCGCAGCAGGGCCGCCGCATCGCTGCTGCCGCCGCCAAGACCTGCACCAGCGGGAATGCCCTTGTTCAGGCGCACTTCAAGCCCGGGCAGGTCGGGTACACGCTTGGCGAGCGCGGCGTAGGCCTTGGTGAGGGTGTTGTTCTCAAGGTTAATGCCGGGCGTATCACACAGCACGGTCAACCCGGCAGCGCCGGTTTCGCGTATGTGCAGGCGGTCGCAGGGGCGGGGCAGGGGCCAGAATAGAGAATCCAGCTCATGATACCCGTTTTCCCGCACGCCCGTGATGCGCAAACCAAGATTAACCTTGCACCCGGCAACAACTACGCTCATGGATTTTTCCGCTCCTGTGGCGATTGATGGCTACAGCGTTTCAACCGTAAGGTTGCCGTTGGTGTACACGCAGATTTCCGAGGCAATGCGCATGGCCTCGCGGGCAATGGCCTCCGCATCCATGTCGCTGTGCCGGGCAAGCGCCCGCGCCGCCGCAAGGGCATAGGGGCCGCCGCTGCCAATGGCTGCAACCTCGTCGTCCGGTTCAATGACGTCGCCCGTACCCGACAGCACGAGGATGTGTTCGCTGTCCGCCAGCAGGAGCATGGCTTCGAGCTTGCGCAGGTATTTGTCCTTGCGCCACTCCTTGGTCATTTCAACTGCGGCGCGAACCATGTTGCCGCGCAATTCCTTGAGCTTGGCTTCAAAAAGCTCGAACAGGGTAAAGGCATCGGCTGTGGCCCCGGCAAAACCCGCCAGAACCTTGCCGTCATACAGACGCCGCACCTTCTGCGCGCCGTGCTTCATGATCATATTCTGGCCCAGGGTCACCTGACCATCGCCAGCTATGGCCACGCGGCCATCCTTTCTTACTGCCAGTATGGTTGTGGCATGCGTATCCATCATCAGTTCTTTTCCCATATTTCCTTGCGCTCTTTGTAGGCGGCCTCAAGCTTCTGAAAATCACGCGGATTTGCAGATTTGCCCGACAAGGCCTTGGCCTGGTTAAAGTAGCGCTCGGCCTGTTTTTTGTTGTTGGAATACAGGGCGCTGTACGCCATGTGGATATAGGCCCCGGCAGTGTCGCCCGTTTTACCGAGCGAGCGGGCATAGGCCTCGTGGACTTCGGCGTCTTCCGGCACGTAGCGCAGCACGTCTTTATAATACTGCGCGGCCTGCGCCTGCCTGCCCGTTTCGTCAAGCATGCGGGCATAGAAAAAAGAGGCCATGTAGTCGCGCGGGTCAAGGCGCATGGCCTGACGCAGTAGGCCATCAGCACGGCTCATATCGCCCTTGCGGTAGTGGAATGCGCCAGCCTCGCGCAGCACCAGAGGGTCGTTGGGCGAAGCGGCCAGGGCTTCGTCAAAGGCCTTGCTGGCCTCGTTAACCCGGTTGGTGCGGGCCAGCACAATGCCGCGCCCCATGCACGAAAGGCCGTCCTTGCCTGAAAAACGCTGCTGCGCAGCCTGCGCGTCGCCATAGCGCGCCCAGAGGAGCGTTTTGACGCGGATAAATTTGGTGTTGTCCTGCGTACGGCCCTGCACAGACTTGCCCATGCCTTCAATGCGGGCCTGAAGCCCGTTGATGCGGTCGCCGATGGCAGGGTGGGTAGAAAGATAGGTCGGCACGCTGGTGCCGCTCATCCAGCTTTTCTGGCGCAGCACCTTGAAGCCGCCCACCATGCCCTGCGGGGGATAGCCCGCAGCCACAAGGTATTGCAGGCCAATCTGGTCGGCTTCGGTTTCGTCCATGCGGCTGTAGTTAAGCATGGCCGACTGCCCGGCCCCCAGCGCGCCCACGGCCAGCGCGCCGCCGCTGGAGCCGCCAACTGCCACGCCCGCAATGGCCAGCAGCAGGGAGCCAAGAGTCACAAACTGCGCGCGTTCAAGGCGCGAGGCCACGTGGTGCTGGGTTACATGCGCCAGTTCGTGGGCAAGCACGCCCGCGAGCTCTTCTTCCTTGTCCATATTCATGATGAGGCCGGTGAACACGTACACGTAGCCGCCGGGGATGGCAAAGGCGTTGAGCGAATTGTGCAGGATGACGGCGGCCTTGAAATTGAAGGGCTGCGGTGGAATCTTTTTGACCAGACGATCCACGATCTGGTTGACGTACTGGCTTACCTCAGGATCTTCCACAATGGGCATGTTTGCGCGGATCATCACGTCAAACTTGTGGCCCATCTCCTTTTCGTCCTTGATGGTGACGCCGCCGAAAAAGAAGGCCTGGGCCGGTACGGCCACAAGCTGGGCTGACAGAAATGCCAGCAGAACAAACAGCGCCATAAAACGGCGCAGGGCAACACGATGCAACATGGCGTCCTCATGATGCCGCAGTAAAAGCGCCCGCGCCGGAGACCGACGCGGGCAGCGGCTTATTCCAGATCCCAAACCTGACCTTCAGGGGTGTCGCGTACGCTGACGCCCAGATCAAGAATTTCCTGCCGCAGCGAATCCGAGCGGGCAAAATCCTTGCTGGCGCGGGCTTCCTGACGGGCGAGCATCAGTTCTTCCACACGGGCCACGTCGATCTTGCCGCGTGTGGCGCGCTGACCGCGCAAATCAGCCAGAAAAGTCTGCGGAGCCTGCCCAAAGAGGCCAAGGCGCTTGTCCCATTCCTGCGCGCGGGCAAGAAATTCCTGCAAGAGGTCGCGTCCGGCTTCGGCAGAGCGCAGGGCCTTGTCTTCCAGAAGACGGTTCACAAGGCGCACCTGGGCAAACACCTGCCCAAGGGCCTGCGCCGTATTGATGTCGTCCTCAAGGGCGGCGTCAAAGGCCTTGGGCAGCGCGGCCCATTCCTCGGCCATTTCCTGCGGCAGGGGTGTTTTTTTCCACTTGTCGCGGGCAAGGGCCTTGCCCGCCTCGTGCAGGGCTGTATACACGCGGTGCTGGGCTTTTTCCGCTTCGTCCATGCTGTCGGCGGTAAAGTCGATGGGGCTGCGGTAATGCTTGCCCAGCAGGAAAAAGCGCAGGGTTTCAGGCAGATAGTTTTCAAGAATATCGCGGATGGTCTTGAAGTTGCCCAGGGATTTGGACATCTTTTCCGCATTTACCTGCACAAAGCCGTTATGCACCCAGTAGCGGGCCAGCGAGCAGGCGCAGGCGGCCTCGGACTGGGCGATCTCGTTCTCGTGGTGCGGGAAGATAAGATCCTGCCCGCCGCCGTGAATGTCCAGCGGCAGATAGGGCTGGCTCATGGCCGAGCATTCGATATGCCAGCCGGGGCGGCCCTTGCCCCAGGGGCTTTCCCAGAAAGGTTCGCCGGGCTTGGCGGCCTTCCACAGGGCGAAATCCAGGGGGTCTTCCTTTTCTTCGCCGGGGGCCACGCGCGCGCCAGAGAGCAGATCGTCCAGGCTGCGGCCAGAGAGTTTGCCGTAGGGCTCGTAAGCGCGCACACGAAAATACACGTCCCCTGAGGGAGTGGAGTAGGCTTTGCCCGAATCAACAAGAGTGGAGCACATGGCCTGAATCTGCGGGATAAAGTCGGTGGCGCGGGGTTCTTCATCGGCCCGCAGCACTCCCAGACGATCCATGTCTTCATGGAAGGCAGTTATGTAGGTCTGGGCAACCTCGCGCCAGTCCCGGCCTTCCTTGTTGGCGCGGTTGATGATCTTGTCGTCCACGTCTGTAAAATTGCGCACAAAGCGGACTTCAAGCCCTGTATGGCGCAACTGCCGCACGAGCACGTCAAAAACAAGAGCGGAACGCGCATGTCCTATATGGCAAAGATCATAGGCCGTTATGCCGCAAACATACATGTTTGCCTTGCCCGGATGAACGGGAACAAATTCTTCCTTCTTACGGCCCAGGGTATTGTAGAGCAGCATGTATGTCCCTTACCCGGCCTGACCGGGAAGATTGATCATGTCGATGCGGCGCTGGTGCCTGCCGCCTTCAAAGGAAGCGCCCAGAAATGCCTCCACAATGGCCTGAGCCAGTTCCACGCCGATGATGCGCGCGCCGAGGCAAAGCACATTGGCGTTGTTGTGCTGGCGCGACAGGCGCGCCTGAAGCTCAGTGGCGCACAGGGCCGCGCGGATGCCGGAGTGGCGGTTGGCGGCAATGGAAATGCCTATGCCTGTACCGCAAATGAGAATGCCTGTTCCCTGCTCCTTTTCCACAGCGGCGCAAAGCTTGTGCGCCAGCACGGGGTAGTCGCAGCTTTCGGTAGAGTGGGTGCCGTCGTCCACCACGTTGATGCCCTTCTGGGCAAGAAACTGGACAAGGTGTTCTTTCAGCGCATAGCCAGCGTGGTCTGAGGCAATGTGAATGGTCTGCATGTATACTCCTGCAAAGGTACGCACGGTGCGCCCGGACTGACCGGACGCACCGCTAGAGCATTTAACACTTCTGTAGTGGCGGTTAAGGCGGGTTGCCCCGATACCGGGCCGCAGCCGTCAGGCGCGGCCCGTCAGGCCCAAACTACTGCTGCTGCTTGAACTTGGCGAGCGGCAGCAGGGGTGCGTCATCAGGAAGGGGTAAGGCCATCTGCTCTTTTGTAAAGGGCTGGGAAACCTTTTCTCTTTCCTTGATAAGCACAATGGCGCGTTTGCCGTTACTGTGAGCAAGGTTCAGACGGCGGGGCAGCGGCTTGGGATCATCCGAATAGAGGATTTCCATACTCCAGCCCTTGCCGTTGGCCTGTTCCTGCCATTCCACGGGCAGCCCCTGCTCGTTGATGGTCAGGCGGCCTCCGGGCTGGCCCTGAAGGTCGTACAGGGCCTTGCCGTCGGCGGAAAAGGCGGTTTTGTCAAACTGGTTGCCAAATACCGCCGTGTACCGGCCATTGAGCAGGTCGGCCAGATGCACGAGGTTGAAGGGAACCGGTACGCCCACCTGAAGCAGGGGCTTGGTAGCGCCCTGATAGAAGTAGGCCTTGTTTTCGCTGGGGCTGTACACAAGAAAATGCTGGCCGTCTTCAAGTATCTTGGCAACCGTGGTGCCCACGCCCGCCATAACGTCCAGTCGCAACTGGCGCTGGCTGTTGCCCCAGAACAGGGCCGTGACGCGCCGCGTATCGCCCTCTGTGCCAAAGCGCAGGCTCAGTTGCAGGCGATAGGGTTCAGACTTGTCGGCAGAGCTGACAGCCGCAAACTTTTGCCAGCGCTGTTCAAGCACGGCGCGGTTTTCGGGCGAGGTTTCCAGCACGGGCTGACGGGCGCAGGCGCACAGCAGCGCCAGACAACAAAAAATAACTAGTTTTTTCATAGATGTGAAAGCCGCTGCCGCAATGCTTCCGCATTGTCGGGTTTGAGTTCCATGGCCTTTTGATAGGCGGTGCGGGCTTCGTCCTTAAGGCCAGCCCGCGCGGCGATATCGCCATAGTGCTCCCATATGGAGGCATCCGTATGCTCGTCCAGCGTAACGGCGCGGCGGATTTCCTTCAGGGCGTCATCGAGTTTTCCAGCCTTGAAATAGGCCCAGGCCAGCGAATCTACAATGTAGGACTGGTTGGGAGCCAGATCGTTGGCCCGCACAAGAAGCGTCAGGGCGCGGTCAAGGTCGCGGTCTTCCTCGGCCAGGGTGTAGCCCACGTAGTTGAGGGCCTGATAATTGTCCGGATGCAGGGCCAGGAGTTGCTCCATGGTTTTGAAAGCGGCTTTTTTGTCGCCGGTTTCATCCTGAAGAGAGCCGAGCAGAAAGAACATTTCCGCATTGTTGGGCCAGCGCTTTATGGCGCTCTGGGCAACGTCCAGGGCCTGCTTCATCTGCTTTTGCCGCGCCAGCAGGCGCACCTCGACCTCCACAAGCTCGGAGGAGTCGGGATTGGCGCTTGTGGCCTTGCGCACGGCGTCAAGGGCCTCGGCATCACGGCCAGCCTCTGCCAGCAACTGGATGCGCAGCAGCACGCCCCGCACGGCAGCCTTGCTGGAAGCCGGGATTTTATCCAGCCAGGAGAAGGCCATGTCCAGATCGCGGCGCTGGTCATATGCCAGCTCGGCCAGCAGCAGGTACACATCGTGGGGCGCATCGCCCTGGGCCACTATCTGCTTGAGCAGGCTTTCCGCCTGCAAAAAGTGGCGTGAATCCATAAACATGCTGGCGACAGTCAGCTTGAAGGGTGTACTGTCCGGCCCCTGCTGCATATACTTGAGCGCCCGTTCGGGCTGGCCCATGCGCAGAGAGATATTGATGAGCCTCAGCAGAACGTCCTGCGACGAAAAATTGAGTTTGAGCAGCTTTTCGTAAACGCCGCGCGCGGCCTTGAGGTCGGGCTTCTGCTCGTAGATGAAGGCCAGTTCCGCCAGGGCCTCCACAAAATCGGGCGTATCCTTGATGGCGCGCTGCAGGTAGGCCACGGCCTCGTTGGGTCTGTCCATGCCAATGAGCGCCCGGGCGTGGTAATAATCCACCAGCGGGGTGCGCTGCTTGCCCGTAACGCTGTTGAGCAGCTTTTCGGCTTCGGGGTACTGCTTGGTTTTAACCAGCAGCAGGGCCAGCTCCATGCGGGCATCCACAGATTCGGGATGTTTTTTAAGATATTCGCGCATGAGCTTGACGCCAAGCTCGGGCGAACCTTTTTCCATGAGGGCTTCGGCATAGAGCAGATTGAGCGAAATATCATCGGGCCAGACGCTCAGGGCCTGCTCCATGACCATAGCGGTATGGGGCGACTTGCGGCTGAGCAGCCACACGCCGCCTTCAAGCCAGATGTTGACGGGCATGTGCGCCTTGGCCAGCAGCGGAGAAGCGGCGGCGAGGGCGTTGTCGTCCTCATTGTTCATGGCCTGCGCAAAAACAAGAAAGGCGTAAGTGTTGAGCGCATTGGGCGAAAGTTCTGCTTCAACCGGGCGCAGCGATACGCCCTTGAGGTCGTGCTGCTGGGCCTTTGCTGTGGCAGAAGGCGCGGCAGATTCTGCAGCGGACGTGTCCGATTTTTCAGCAGTCTGGTGCCTGGCGCCGGAACAGCCGCCGCATCCCAGCAAGGAAAAGGAAGTGGCGGCAGTCAGTGCCAGGGCGCATAGCAGCGCAACGTGGTTACGTTTCATATCAGGATTGTATCCATGTGTCTGAAAAGTCTTTGATATCCACAGCCAGATGCTGCCGGATCTTTTCCAGCAACCGCGCTTCAAGCTGGCGGACTCGTTCCCGCGTGACGTTATACCGTTCGCCTATCTCGCGCAAGGTTACAGGCTCATCCGTGAGCAGGCGGTTTTGCAGAATATACAGCTCTTTTTCGTTCAGTTTGGGCAGTATGGTTTTGAGCTTGCTGCGCACAAGCCCGGCGATTTCGTCGCTGGCAAGGCTGTCTTCAATGCCGGGGCCGAGCGCGGGCAAAAAGTCCATGCGCGTTGCGCCGCCGGCATCCTCGCCCACGGGCACATTCAGCGACATATCGGTGGACGCAAGGCGCTGATCCATTTCGTTGATCTGGTCTTCCGTAACGCCGAGGCGCTCGGAAAGCATGGCCGCATCCGGGTCAAAGCCCTGCATGATCAGTTTTTGACGCTCGCGGTTCAGATTGTAGAACAGCTTGCGCTGCACCTGGGTGGTGCCGATCTTGACCATGCGCCAGTTGTCCATGATGAACTTGAGTATGTAGGCCTTGATCCAGAACGACGCGTAGTACGAAAACTTGATGCCCTTGTCGGGGTCAAACTTGTTGACCGCGCGCATGAGACCCACGTTGCCCTCCTGCACAAGGTCGAGCACGTTCTGCATCCATCTGCGCTGAAAGTCCATGGCAATGCGCACCACAAGCCGCAGATGCGATGAAACCAGCCGAAAGGCCGCGTCTGCATCGTTGTGGTCGCGCACGCGCAGGGCAAGCTCGTGTTCTTCATCCGGCTTGAGCAGGGGGAAGCGGCTTACTTCGCGCAGGTAAAGGTGCAGGCTGTCGCGCGGGCCAACTGCGGGCAAACGCGTTGTGGACGGCGCAGGCAGGCCCTCATGGTCGTCATCAAGAACAAGGGGGTCGAGGCCATGATCGCTGGCGTCCAGCTCAACGTCCACATCTTCCGCGGAATCAGCAAGCGCGTCGTCATCGTCCTGATCGTCAGATACGGAATCTGCCGGAACCTCACGCACAGCGGAGCCGTCCACATCAAGAATGCTCTGCTTGGCGGCCTTGCCCTCGGTCGAGCGGGAGCGCGCCTTGGCGGCAGCGCCACGGGTGCCGCCCCCGGCAGGGGCTGCCCGCTTGCGCGAAGGGGGAGCATCCAGAATTTCCACCTCAGGCGAGGAAATTTCGGTTTCTTCCGCTTTTTGCGCGCTGCGCGGGTTTTTGGGAGCTATCGGACTATCTTTTTTCATGATATTTATGTCTGAGCATCGCTGCCTGTAACGGGCCGCAATGTTTAATGCTATAGTTTTGGTTTGTTCTTTTCAGTGTTTTTCAGTAGTAAAAGGCCTGCCGGGTTTAATGCGCGGCGCAGTTTTGCGGCCCCGGCGGCGTTCAGCCCCGGTGCGGCCCGCATGTTCCGGTTCGCAAAATCCTTACGGAATCAGCGGCCTCAAACAACGGAAGCCCCAGCATACAGGTATTGCAGGCGGAAGGCAAAGGTGCTCTTTGGCTTGCGGCGACTGTGCTGGGAACAGAGCGAGACGACGATGACATTTCGACAAGCCCTCGGCCTTGGCAGGCCTCTTTTGCTCGACGGTGCCATGGGTACCATGCTTCAGGCCTCGGGCATGCCCGCTGGCGCGACTCCCGAAGAATTTTGCATGGCAAACCCCGACACCCTGCGCGGCATTCACAAGGCCTATCTGGACGCGGGCGTTGATCTGCTGACATCGTGCACCTTTGGCGGCAATATTTACAAGCTGCCAAAAAGTCTGGACGTTTTTTCGTTCAACCGGCGCATGGTCGAAATTGCCAAGGAAGCCGCCGCACAGGCTGGCCGCCCTGTCTTTGTGGCGGGCAATGTGGGCCCCACCGGTCATTTTGCCAAGCCCCTCGGCCCGGTGGAACCGCGCGATCTTATCGCGGCCTTTGCCAATCAGATTCGCGGGCTTGTGGCGGGCGGGGCCGACCTCATATTTATTGAAACTCAGTTCGATCTGGCCGAGGCCAGAGCCGCCGTGGCGGCTGCCCGGCAGGAATGCGACCTGCCCGTCATGGTTTCCATGACCTTTGAACAGGGAGTGAGCCTTACCGGCTCCACCCCCGCGATTTTTGCCGAAACCATGCAGAACATGGGCGTGGATGTGGTCGGCACCAACTGTAGCCTCGGCCCGGACCAGATGCTGCCAGTGGTGCAGGAACTGCTTGGCGTATGCGAATGCCCGGTCATGGCCGAACCCAATGCCGGTTTGCCCGAACTGCGCGGCAATGAAACCGTGTTCCCTCTGGGGCCGGAAGATTTTGCGCAAAAAACCGCCCCCTTTGCCCACCTTGGCGCGCGCATACTTGGCGGCTGCTGCGGCACCACGCCCGCGCATCTGGCTGCGCTTGCGCAGGCCCTGCGCGGCATGGACAGCGTCACGCCGCCCCCGGTATCGCGCAAGGGCATCTGCCTGACCAACCGCTCCCAGATGGTGCGCATCGCTGTGGGCCAGCCCCTGACCATCATTGGCGAACGCATCAACCCCACAGGCAAAAAGGCCCTCACGCAGGAACTTCAGGCCGGAGCCTTTGACGTTGCCATGCAACTGGCCGACGCTCAGGTGGATGCCGGGGCCACGGTGCTTGACGTTAACGTGGGCGCGCCCCTGGTGGACGAAACCCAGCTTTTGCCCGAACTGGTGCAGCGCCTTGTGGGGCGGCTGCCCCTGCCGCTCTCCATAGATTCTTCCAATGCGGATGCCATTGCCAACGCCTTGCCGTACTGCCCCGGTTCGTTTCTGGTGAATTCCATCAGCGGCGAGGCTGGGCGCATGGAAGCGCTCGGCCCCTTGTGCCGCGATTTCGGCGCGCCCTTTATTCTGCTGCCCCTGCAGGGGGCGCATCTGCCGGAAAAAGCCGCAGAGCGCATCAGCACGGTGGAGAGCCTGATCGAAAAGGCCGAGGGCATGGGTATTTCGCGGCGGCTGATGATGGTGGACATTCTGGCGCTGGCTGTATCCTCCAGCGCGGACAGCGCCCTCCAGTGCCTGGAAATGACGCGCTGGTGCGCTGCCAACGGCCTGCCCACAACGCTTGGCCTTTCAAATCTTTCTTTTGGTCTGCCCGCGCGCGAACTGCTCAATTCCACGTTTCTCTCCCTGGCGGCGGGCGCGGGGCTTACCTCGTGCATCGCCAACCCCTCTGCCCAGCGCCTGCGCGAGGCGGCAGACGCGCTCAAGGTGCTGTGCAACCACGATGCCCACGCATCCTCGTTTATAGCCTCCTATTCCGGCTGGAAACCCGGCGAAGGCACCATACAGGTGCGTCAGGGCGGCGGGGCGGCGGCCAAAACCCTTGCCGAAGCCGTGCTCAACGGCGACAAGGAAAATGTGCTGACTCTGCTTACGGCAGAGCTTGACGCGGGCGCCGACCCCTTTACCCTTGTGCAGGAAACGCTCATTCCGGCTATTACGGAAGTGGGCGCGCGCTATGAACGGCGGGAATACTTTTTGCCCCAGCTCATCCGCGCGGCAGAAACCATGCAGACCGCTTTTGCGTATCTCAAGCCTTTGCTGGAGGCCGGGCGCGGCCCGGAAACGCGCCCTGTTGTGGTGATGGCCACGGTAGAAGGCGATATCCACGACATTGGCAAAAATATTGTTTCGCTGCTGCTCGGCAACCACGGTTTTGACGTGGTGGACGCGGGCAAGGACGTTCCGGCAGAGGCCATTGTTGCTTGCGCACTCAAGCACAACGCGCGTATCATCGGTTTGTCGGCATTGATGACCACCACCATGGTTCGCATGGAAGACACCATCAAAATCGTCAGGGAGCGCGCTTTGCCCATCAAGGTTCTGGTGGGCGGGGCTGCCGTTACGCAGGCTTTTGCCGATGCCATCGGGGCAGATGCGTATTGCGCTGACGCCGTAGGTGCGGTAAAGGCCGCCAAGCAGTTTGTTTAGCCGCGCCCCGGCGCGGCCTTTGCTCCTCATTCAAAACTTCGGGTAAACTATGAAGAAACTCATCCTGGCCTTATTGCTGTGTCTGGCTTTGCCGTGCTCGGCGCTGGCGGCCTCGTCATCGGTTCCTACCCTGAATTTGGCCGGGCTGACGGATATGCTTGCCAAAAACAAGGGCAAGGTCATCATGCTCAATTTCTTCGCCACATGGTGCCCCCCGTGCCGCGTTGAAATCCCCGAGCTTGTGAACGTTCGCAAAAAGTACGCGGAAAAAGACGTGCTTATCGTGAGCATCTCCCTTGATGAAGACTCCAAGGTTGTGCCCCCCTTTGTGGAAAAGATGAAGATGACATACCCCGTCTTTGTCGCTGACCGCGAAGTGGCGCGGGCGTTCAAGATTTCGCAGATTCCTCACAATGCCTTCTACAGCAAGGATGGCCAGCTCATTCTGTCTGAACCCGGCATGGCGGACGCCGAAATGGTAGAGATGGTCTTTAAAAAGTTGCTGGAACAGAAATAATGGAAAATACCCTTGTGGTGCGCAAAGCCCACATGGACGATGTAAAGTCCATGCATGGGCTTTTGCTGCAATGCGCCCAGAAAGGGCTTTTGCTGCCCCGCGCGCTGATCCATCTTTATGGGCATGTGCGCAATTTCATGGTTGCGGAGAATACAGCTGGCGAGATAGTGGGCTGCTGCGCCCTTGCCCCGGTGTGGGAAGATCTGGCCGAAATATGCTCGCTTGTGGTGCGTGAAGACGCCCGCCGCCTGGGAACGGGCCGGGAGCTTGTCAACGCCTGCCTTAGCGAATGCCGCGACCTGCATATTCAGAAAGTGTTTGCGCTTACATACCAGGAGGCGTTTTTCGCCCGCCTGGGTTTCAGGGTTGTGGACAAGAATGTTTTGCCGCAAAAAATCTGGGCCGACTGCGTGCACTGCGCCAAGTACCCCAACTGCGACGAAACAGCCGTTTATTTTGAACTGGATTCCGCTGCAAAGGACGTAGGAGAGGTGCATGTCCAAGGCTAACGACATCAAGGTAAAAGAACTGAAACCGGTATTCACGCCGGAACAGATTGCAGCCCGGATCCAGGAACTGGCCGCAGAGATCAACGCCGAGTACGGTGATGAGCCGATGGTGGCAGTGTGTGTGCTCAAGGGTGGCTTCATGTTTTTTAGTGATCTGGTTCGATTTTTGCACAACAAAAATCTGGAACTGGATTTTGTCCGTTTGTCCAGTTATGGCAAAGGGTCTTCCAGCTCCAAGCATGTGATCTTCAGCAAGGATGTTGAGATTGACATTTGCGGCAAGCATGTGCTGATTGTTGAAGATATCGTGGACAGCGGGCACAGCATGCGTTTTCTGCTCGGGCAGTTTGCGGCGCGCAAAGCGCGCAGTCTGCGCCTGGCTGCACTGGTGGACAAGGATGAACGCCGGGAAGTTGACGTTAAGGTCGATTTTGCGGGCTTCAAGCTGAACCAGGGGTTCATTGTGGGCTATGGCCTGGACTACGCCGAGCATTACCGTATGTTGCCCGGCGTGTTTGAAGTTATTCCCGAATAGGCTTTTCCCGGCTCCGGCAGCCGGTAGGTTTTGGAGTAATGGCATGGAAATAAAGTGTCCTAATTGCGGTAGCCGCTTCAATTTGCCGGATCAGCTTGCCAAGCCGGGCGTCAAGCTGCGTTGCTCGGTCTGCAAGACGGTTTTCACCTATGAGCCGGAAGTTCCCCTGGCCGAACAGGGGCCGCTGCCGGAAATGCCCATCAAAAAGAAGCTGCCACTGGTCAAACTGGCGCTGATTTTTGTGCTGGTGCTGGCCTGCGCAGGCGGCGGCTGGTATTATTACTCGCTCAAGAGCGCTGCCAAGCAGCCCAATGAGCAGGAAATTGCCAAGCAGGTTGAGCTGCTGACCATGCGCAACGTGCGGCAGTATTATGTTGATAATGAAAAGGTGGGCAAGGTTTTTGTGATAGAGGGCAGGGTGGTTAACGAGTTTCCGCAGCCAAAGGAACTCATTACCATTGAGGCCGCCATCTACGACAAGGACAAGAAAGCCCTGGCTGTCAAAAAACAGCTTGGCGGCGTGCAGCTTTCACTTTTTCAGCTTCAGGTGCTGAGCGAGAAGGAAATGGAATCCTTCCTCAACAACAAGGTTGAGATTCTCACCAACAACACCAATGTGCCGCGCGGCGGCGAAGTGCCGTTTATGGTGCTGTTTTACGCGCCGCCCGAAGGCGTGGCCGAGTTTGGCGTGAGGATCGTTGACGCAAGGGATGTGTCTGAGCAGGGCGGTTCCGGTACGGGCACCCCCGCAGAGCAGCCCAAATAACTGTTCTGACGCAAAACGCCGCTTGTTTTCGAGCGGCGTTTTGTTATTGTGCCAGGCGCAGGGCCGCATAAGCGGTTTGCCCACCGCGGTGCCAATAGCTGCGGCGGGCTGTATTGCGGCCTGCGGAATGTTGGGTCAGCCGTCTGCTGCTGACCGGACAAAAGGCGAATGTGCGCGAAAGGCCGGTTTTGTTGTGGAAGCCGCCTTTCGTTTTTGGCGACAAGAGGATTGGCCGGCCGCATACCGGATTTTGTGCAACAGGGCGACTCTGGCGGGGAGTGGCCGCATAGCCAAATTGCTGCAAATGAAAAACGAAAAACCAGAATTGAAAAGAGCCTTGAAAAACAGGCATGTACAGCTCATTGCCCTGGGCGGAGCCATTGGCACCGGCTTGTTCCTTGGTTCGGCTGGCACCATCCAGATGGCTGGCCCCGCTGTTCTGATCAGCTACGCGCTTGGCGGCTTCATTGCCTTTATGATCATGCGCCAGCTTGGCGAAATGATGGCGCAGGAACCCGTTGCCGGATCTTTCAGCAACCTTGCCCACAAGTACTGGGGCGATTTTCCCGGTCTACTTTCTGGCTGGAACTACTGGATTCTGTACGTTCTGGTGGGCATGTCCGAGCTGTCGGCTGTTGCCGTATATGTGCAATACTGGTTTCCCAGCATCCAGCCATGGCAGACCACGGCCTTTTTCTTCCTGCTGATCACCGGCGTAAACCTTTGCCATGTGAGCCTTTTTGGCGAAATGGAATTCTGGTTTGCCTCCATCAAGATTGTGGCCATTGTGTCCATGATTCTGCTGGGGTCTTTTTTGTTGTTCAGCGGCCATGCTGGCCCTGACGCGGCGGTGAGCAACCTGTGGACCCACGGCGGCTTTTTGCCGCATGGCTGGGAAGGCGTGTTTACCGCACTGGCGGTTGTGGCCTTTTCGTTCGGCGGGCTGGAGCTTGTGGGCATTGCCGCTGCGGAAACCGACAATCCGCGTGTGACCATCCCCAAGGCTGTGAACCAGATCATCTACCGCATTCTTATTTTTTACATCGGCGCGCTGCTTGTGCTGCTGACCCTGCACCCCTGGAGCCAGCTTGGCGCACCCGTGGACAAGAGCCACTGGGCCCAGGCCATGGTAGCCAGCCCCTTTGTGCAGATTTTTGACCTCATCGGCATTCCTTTTGCCGCGCATGTGCTGAACTTTGTGGTGCTCACAGCGGCCCTTTCCGTCTACAATGGCTGCGTTTACTGCAACAGCCGCATGCTGTTTGGCCTGGCGCTTCAGGGCAACGCCCCCAAGGCCTTCGGTACGGTCAGCGCTCGCGGCGTGCCGGTGTACGCCCTGCTGATTTCGTCTCTAGCCACGCTGATCTGCGTCATCATCAACTACGCCATGCCCGGCAAAGCCCTTGGCCTGCTCATGTCGCTTGTTGTTGCCGCTCTGGTCATTAACTGGGCCATGATCAGCCTGACGCACCTCAAGTTCCGCGCTGCCATGGTTCGGGCTGGCGAAGTCATTCATTTCAAGTCCCTTTGGCATCCTTTCACCAACTATCTGTGCCTGCTGGTCATGGCCATGGTGCTCGCAGTGCTTGTGATCATTGGTGAAAGCCTTGCGGTAATGCTTGCCCCCATCTGGATTGCCTTTGTGTGGCTGGGTTACAAGCTGAAAAAGCAGAGCAAGCATCTGCCTCCCAGCATGAGCAAATAACGCTGTAGCCGCGTTTTCAGGCTGTAAAGGCCCGCTTGGCGTGCGCGTCCCTTTGGGGATGGCATGACAAGCGGGCCTTGTTTTTTTGTGGTGTGGTATCTTGGGTGGGTGCAAGGGATTCCTGCCGCTGCCAGCCAAGCACGTTGGGCAGCGTATGGCAAGGTGTTGAAAATTTTTTTTGGCACAAGCAGAAATATGAAATCGTGGCTTGTGGCGTGCTGGGAGAAAATCCGTAATCGCGGCATTGCGGCTGTGACTGCCTGTCTGGCTTCAGGGCCGATGTGCGGTTGGTAATATTTATCCATGCAAGACTGTTAAGAAAAATTGGCAGCAGAAGGGGCAGAATCGGCCTGTGATGGGCTGGCAAAGGGCGGGAGCGGTCAAATGCGAACAAGGAAGGCCGTAAGCTGCGGTTTTCACAAGTGACGTAGCCGGAAAGCGCTTGTCTAGACTTGCCTTCGAGGAGCGGCTATTGTCTTGCAACAGGTGAACGCCATGAAAAAACATAATGCAACAACAAAAAAAGGTTCGCGGTTGAACCGCGAACCTGAATTTTCTGGTGGGCCATCAGGGACTCGAACCCCGAACCAACTGATTAAGAGTCAGCTGCTCTACCAATTGAGCTAATGACCCGCATTGCGTGAAAAGGTGTTTACGCTCATGCGGCCCTGCCTGTCAAGCAATTTGAAAAAAATCAGCTAAAAAGAGACAATGCATTGAAATATGACAAACTGGCCGTAGCTTCCGCCATGCCGCTTGCCCCGGTCTGGCGAGTGCTGTGCGCAGGCCTCGTGGTGCTGTGCGCCGCTGTTTTTATGAGTTTTGGGGCGCGGGCCGAGGATCTGCAACCAAGGCTTGAAACTGCCCGCGACGGGCAAAACCTGATTGCTGCGCTGCATATTGTTATCCCTGCGGAATTTCACGCCTACGGCCACGAACCGGGCGAGGCGGGCAGACCCACCACTGTGGCTTTTTCTGTAGCAGGGGGCCGGGCCTTGCCCGTGTATTACCCCGATGGAGCAGTCCAGCGCGATTATTACGATCCAGCGGCTACCGTGAACGTGTACGAAGGCAACGTGACCTTCTACATCCCCTTGCCGTCCGATGCCGCAGGAAAGCCCTTTGTGGCTGATTTGAGCATGCTGTTATGCTCCAGCCGCAAGTGCATGCCCGTCAATGAACAAGTGACGGGCATGGTTGCGCGTGAATCAGCGCCCATCAGCGGCATGCCCTGGCGCATACAGTGGCAGGAATTGCAGCGTCGCGCGCCTGCAGCGCCGCCAGCACCCCAGGCGGAAGAGGACGGCAACGATGATGCGGCGGGCGACGCGTGGGCCAGGGAGTCCGCGCAGGCCACCACTGGTGGATGGGTCGAGGAAGGTATGGAAAAGCTGCCGCCGCCGGATGGTTTTGACGTTCGCCTTTCGCCGCGTTTTCTTGATGATTCCATGGAAATTTCCGGCCTGGGCAAGGCCCTGCTGTTTGGCATACTTGCGGGCCTGCTGCTCAACGCCATGCCCTGCGTGCTGCCAGTGCTCACCTTCAAGGTGAGCGGGCTTCTCATGGTTGGCGGGCGTGATGCCGCAGGGCTCAAGCGATTTCGGCAGCACAACCTCTGCTTTGCCGCAGGGGTCATGACGCTGTTCAGCGCGCTGGCCCTTGTGCTGGGGCTTGCAGACCTTATGTGGGGGCAGCTTTATCAAAATCAGGCTGTGCTCATGGTCATGCTGCTGGTGGTCTTTTTGATGGGGCTGTCTACCCTTGGCGTGTTCAGCCTACCGGTTATTGACCTCAAGACCGGGGCCAACAGCAAAAATCCCTGTTTGCAGGCATATTTTACGGGCCTTGTTTCGACCTTTCTGGCTACGCCGTGCAGCGGCCCGCTGCTGGGCGGCGTGCTGGGCTGGGCTTTTACCCAGCCGCTCATTATTGTTGTTGTGGTTTTTTGGGCTGTGGGGCTGGGCATGGCCCTGCCGTACATCCTGTTTTGCATCTGGCCAGATCTGGCGCGTATTTTGCCAAAACCCGGCGCATGGATGCACGTTTTTGAGCGCATAGTGGGCTTTATGCTCATGGGCACGGCCCTTTACCTGCTTTCTGTGCTGCCTGTTGAGCGGCACATGCAGGTGCTCACCGTGCTGCTGGTGCTTTCGCTCTGCGCCTGGCTGTGGGGGCAGTATTGCGGCATAACCGCGCCGCCCCTGAGGCGCAAGATCATGGGCGTGCTGGGCGTGGGTCTGCTGGTGGCGTCTGTTTTCTGGGTACTGCGCCCAGTTGCGCCCCTGCCCCAATGGCGGCAATTCACGCCGGAGGCTTTTGAGGCCAACCTTGGCAAAAAGCCCATGCTGCTTGAATTTACCGCCAACTGGTGCCCCAACTGCAAATTTATGGAAGCCACAGTGCTGACGGACGAACGCATGCGCAAGCTTCAGGCCCGGTACGGCATGGAACTCGTACGCGTGGATCTGACCAACGCCAATGCCTATGCGGTTCGATTGCTTGACGCCCTGGGCAGCAAAAGTATTCCGCTTACAGCCATTTTCCCCGCCGGGGATGAAGCCGGGCAGCCTCTTGTGCTGCGCGATGTGTATAGCGCCCGGACACTTGAGCAGGCCCTGAGTGAAACTTATGAAAAATAATGGCCTTTTTCGTAGATTGCCCTATGGTTCTTTACTGCCCTGCCGATATTGTCTAATGTGTGACCATACAGCAGTGCTTGAAATGGAAAAGAGGTTCACGGCCCAAGGGTTGCCCCTCATGTAATTTTTCTGCACACGGCTGCGGCCTACTTGCGACAAGGGAGCAGACATGGATCTGAGTCAAAAAAAACAGGAAGACGAACTTCTGCAACTGGTGACGTTCAGCATCGGTGAAGAAGAGTTCGGGGTGAACATCCTGAAAGTTCAGGAGATCATCCGCACCATGGAAATCACCAAGGTGCCCCGTGCTCCGGAATTTGTGGAAGGCGTCATCAATCTGCGCGGCAAGGTGATCCCCATCATTGACCTGCGTCGGCGTTTTGGTCTTGCCCCCAAGGGACATGACAAAAACACGCGGATTATTGTCATTGAAATCAACAACATCATCGTGGGCTTTGTTGTCGATGCCGTCTCCGAGGTGTTGCGCATACCCGCAAGCACGGTGGAACCGCCGCCGCCAGTTGTGGCCGGGGTGGACTCGGACTACATCAGCGGCGTGGGCAAGTTGCAGGATCGCCTGCTTATCATGCTTGATCTTGATAAGCTGCTTTCTAGCGACGATCTGGAGATGTTGACGTCCGTCTAGCCCGTAGCCCGGCATCTGGCGCTGCATTGCCAGCAGAGTAACGTGTGGAGAGTGCCTGCACCGATTTCTCTGACTGCGCCCGCAGAGCCCGGCATCCGTAGAGTAGCCACGTATATCATGGCTGCCTGGGTGCTGTGTCAGCAGATTATGACAACAGTGCCGAAAGGGTATTTAAAACAGGCCGGGCTATGCCCGGCCTGTCTGCGTTATGCGCGGGCAACAAGACTGAAAAGACAAATTGTCAGCTCACCGATATTTACGCTAAGTTCTGCGCTAAGTTCCGCGTATGCTCAGTTGGAGTATTCTGCTGTATGCTCTGCGGGAAAGCGGTGGTCAGTTTGCAGCAGCGGCGACTGATTTTTGAATCCAGATATATTCCACCCGGCGAGCCCCCAATCCAGGCTGTAGGCTTCATACCCCAGCTGGTTGAGGATCATTGCGCCAACATTTGAATAGTGGCCAATGTAGCATGCGACCACAATTTTTTTGTCGCGGGGCAGCTGTAGCAGCTGTTGATCGTCGTCAATAAATATTTTTGCGGGCAAGCTTGCTGCACCGGGTATGTGCGCATAGGCATAGTCCTCTGGAGATTGCATACTGACGAGCAGGGCATCGTCCTTCATTGCTGCCAATTCTTCGTGGCTAATGCTTACAGGCCGCCTTTGGCTGGCGTACTCGCGTGTTTTTTGCAAAATATTGTCACTGTCACTCTGCCTGGATGCTTTGGAGCTTTGCGGGGGCACCAATCGCAAGGGGGTTGCAGTGTTTGCAAGGGGCAGTTTGCGTCCCTCAGGAAAAGCCCCCGTACCCGCAAATTCCTTGTTCCAGCCAGCCATCCCAAGTAACAGTGTTCTGGCATCATAGCCCAGCTCGCGCAGAAAGATGGTCATCTGGCAACTCTGCTGTCCGTTGGGGTCGGTAACAACAATTATTTTGTCACGAGGCAGAAGGTTGAGGGCAGAATCGGGATGTGCGTAATCCAGTTTGAGCAGATTCGCACCGGGGATATGGCCTCTGGCAAATTCATGGGGGCTCTGCAGGCTGATAATGAAATATGAAGCATCCTTTGCCGTAATTATTTTTTGCAGCTCTGCTGCTGTAATCGAGTGTTTGTCAGCGAGGGCCCGGCGACTTATCCGCAATATCTGTTCCTGCTCTGTTTCTTCAGAAGCACAGGCCTGTGTGGCGTGATCAAAAGCAAGTAGCATGGCAATTCCTATTATTGAAACGTTAAACAGCCACATATTGTTCCCCTTTATGAGTTGATAATTTCTTGTCTTATGGATTCAAGCCTGGTGCGCAGCCGCAGTACCGCATAGTGCTTGCGTGAAATAAGGGTGTTAACTGGCACACCAGTTTCGCTGGAAATGCTGTTGTACGATTCGCCCAGTAACTCTGTGCGCACAAAAATATTGCGCTGCTCTTCAGGGAGGTCTGTCAGAGCGGATTCAAATTCTTCCCAAAACAGATTTTTCAGTACATGGTCTTCTGGGCGAGCGTCATCTAACAGCAAAAGTTCCAGTGGGTTGCCAGAAAATTCCTCCTGATCTTGTGGGCCGCAGTCTCCCGCAGAAATTGTTTTTTTCTTTTTCAGCAGATCAATGCTTGCGTTACGGGCCACATGGTAAAGCCATGCGAGCATTTCATCCTGCGGCAGTAATAATTGATCTGCTTTCACCAGCTTATAGAATGCAGTTTGAATGACATCTTCCACATCATTCTGAGGCAGCTTTTTTTGCAGAAAAGTTTTCAGGTGCTGATAGCATTTTCTGAAAATTTCCTTGGGGATGGATTTTGGCAGGTGTGCCATGCTGGTTCCTATTTTTGTTCACCGTCACGATTGGTGCAAGGAAACCTGCCATGGTGTGAGCGGATGCGTTCAATACATTGAGCGCGCTGTTCCGGAGACATGGAATGCCAGTTTTCCAGTATTGCCTGCCGCTCTTTGCGTGCCATGAAGTGGCCCATATCTTTAAGGATGCCAAACCCGCCAAACAAAAGGCGTGAAAGAACAAGCAGCCCCACTGCCTGAGCAATGGAAAGTGTAGGAAGATTGAAAAGTTCGGGGATTAGAGCATTCCACAGCAACATGGTAGCCACGCCAAAAACAACTATGGCAACTGCAAGTTTAACTAAAAATTTCATCATGGTGTTCATAGGGGCTCCGTATAGGGGTATGTGTTTCTCACTTCCTTTAACGATTTGAAAAAGAGAATATTGTGTCTGCGCAAAACTTTGTTTTGTGAAAATTAATTTTTCAATTAAACAAGAATGTTATTAGTAAAAAAGTTGTGCCCGTTTTTGGGGGACACGGGCAGAACGATTGCAAGGCGCAAAAAAGCGCCAGGCAACCTACAAAAATGTCGGGTGCTGGCCTTGAACGGGCGACTATAGCTGCTTTGATTTATATACGCTGCGGTCACGTATTTTGGGCATAGCACAGCCAGGATGTGCCTGTTGGGAAACGGGGTAATTAGGAGTGAGTGTGGTGTGCCTGTTGAGCAGCACAGTAACACGGCAGGCAGGAGCCTGCGGAAAGAATGAGGACGCAAACAGGGGGAGTGCCGAAAGGGTACAGCTAAAGCCGTTTGCTCAACGGCGAACTGGCACATGGAGTGCCAGTATGACAGCTAGAGCGCAAAACGGCAGTATACAGTAAGGCAGGTTATAGCTGGTGTAATGCTTCAAATTTAGACAAGTCAGCTAGGGTGTATTCTTGCCATGCCAGACTTGGCGGGAATCGGCAGGATATTATTTGCCCAGCGGCTGCTGCCGTACCCGGCGGCTCGACCGCAGAAACAGCTCTTCCACAATGACCTTTTCATAATCAGGAGCCAGGGCAAGATCTGTGTGCAAGGCATTGCACAACATGCTTTCAAGCTGCTGGGTTTCTTCCCAGATTTCAAGCAGTTCGTCATCCGCCATTGTTTTGACACGTTCAGCAAAAGGCTGTTCGTCAATAAAGGGAATACATGAACCCATTGTGTTCTCCTACTGCGCGGCGCGCATGCATTCTCTAACGCATTGCTGCGCCAGCAGCGTTTGCGCCATCTGGGCGCAACCCTGTGATCCGGGGTGCAGCCCATCGCTCAGATCGTCCATATAGACGGAATTGGTTATCAAAAGCTCATGCACCTGCGCAAAAGGAATGCCGCGCTGGTCGCACAGCATTTGTTGCAGTTTGCACAGTTGTGCGATGCGGGCGTTCGCTTCCGCTGCCGCAACGGGCGGCGGGCTGATCACCAGAGTGGGGGCGGTTGCCGCCGCTTCTTCCAGCACGGGGTGCAGCAATGCTGCCGTCGATGCCGGGTCTGCGGGCTGGCCGCCGCCTGGGGCAGCCATATCCACCACGCCCACGCAAAAAACAAGGTGCGGCTTCATACCGGGTATAAGCCTGTTTTCCAGCTCCTGCCGCCAGCGTGCGGCAACGTCAGCCGTGCCGTGCCGCCGCGCTCCCAGATTATAAAACGTGGCGCGCGGTATGGGGCAAAGACCCGTTTTGTGTGCAAGCACTGCCAGCCTGCTTACCCACCCGCCCGGCATGAGACAATCGTTAACGCCTTGCGTCAGCGAATCGCCAAAAAAGAACCAGGCTGGTGTCGTATGCGGCATATGGTTACTCTGGATAGGATTGACCGTCCGCAAATATCTGCGCTGTTTTAAGCAAGCCTATGCGCTGGCGCAGAATTTCGGATGCTCCCAGGGTTTCAAGCACTGCCATGCAGAAAACCAGAGGAGACAGGTATCCGTTACTCCAGTCTGCCACAAATGTCACGGCCTCCACCTGGCCCGCTTCATTGGTCTTTGTTGACCAGTCGCGCAACATCAGTCGGATATCTGCCGTGCGCGGGCCTTTCTTGGTATCGCGCGTGAACATGCGCTCGGACAGCTCGGCAAATTCGGCAAAGCAGCGGGCTGCCGCTGCGGTTTCTTCCTGAGTGGGCATGCGCAGGGTAAAGGCTTCGGCAACGGCCTGTTCTGTGCGGCGGCTTTTTTCCACAGGCTCCACCCGCAGCACGTTCATGCCGGGGGGCAGCAGGGGGGCCAGGCGCGCGGCGACTTCTTCCGGCGGCAGATTTTTGTGCAGGGTAAGGGCAAACCACTCGGCCTGGCTTTCCACGCCCACAGGCAGCGCGCGGCCAAAGGAGAGCAACGGCATGGGGTGGAAGCCCTGCGAAAATGCCAGGGGCATGGCAGCCCTGCGCAAGGCGCGGTCAAGTACAGCCTGCAATTCAAGCTGGCTCAGATATGCGCTGCCCCCGGCCTTGCTGTGCCACAGGCGGTACTGGGCCGCCTTGACGGTCAGCTCCGCAGTGATCTTGGGCGGGCGGCTGGTTTGCGGACGGCAGACAAGGCGGCCTTCCTCGTCCAGGGTAGGCGCGTGGGCCATCTGGTCGCGCTGCGGCAAAATAAGCCTGTTGCGGTGCAGGGGCTGGCCGGGTTCGTCCGAGTCTGCCGGGGCGGATGCGTGCTGCATGCGCGAAGGGGCAGCCTTGGTGTCACATGCGCCGCACTGGCGGCACGCGCCGTAGCGGCAATCATCGGTAATTTTTTCCGTCAGGGCGCGTTCGCGTTCACGCAGCAGAAATTCCTCGGAAATGCCAGCTTCAAGGTGGCTCCAGGGCAGGGCTGCGCCGGGTTCGCGAGGGCCTGTGCATTCCTGCGCGCTGATACCGCACTCTTCAAGAGCTTCAAGCCAGGGCGGCAGAGAAAAATGTTCCATCCAGCTCGTAAACACAGCGCCCTTGCGGTAGGCCTTTTCCACCACATCGGCCATACGGCGGTCTGCGCGCGACAAGACCCCTTCAAGGTGACTCATGGCGGGTTCGTGCCAGCGCAGCTTGAGGAACTTCTGCCCCTTGAACTGCGTCCGCACCAGATTGACGCGGCGCTGGATTTCATCCTGCCCGATCTGCGGCACCCACTGGAAGGGCGTGAAGGGCTTGGGCACAAAGGGTGAAAGGGCGGCTGTCACCTGTAAGCGGGGGTTGCCGCGGCCAGCGGCATCGCGAACCTTGCGACAGATATCCGCGATGGCAGACAGGTCTTCATCCGTTTCTGTGGGCAGGCCGATCATGAAGTAGAGCTTTACAAGCCGCCAGCCGTGTTCGACCAGTTTCTGCGCGTGCAGCAGCAGGCCTTCTTCTGTAACGCCCTTGTTGATGACATCGCGCAGGCGCTGGCTGCCAGCCTCGGGGGCGAGAGTCACGCCAGTGCGGCGCAGATCGGCCATGCGTTCAATGATTTCGTCATCAATGGAGCCAACGCGCAGCGAGGGCAGGGAAAGGCTGATCTGTTCGCGGGCGCAGCGGTCAAGCACACCGAAACTCAGGGTCTTCAAGGCGGAAAAGTCGCCCGTGCTCAGAGAAAGGAAGGAAATTTCGTCAAAGCCCGTTTCGTTCAGGCATTTGGTCAGGAGTTCATTGATATTGTCGAGCGAGCGTTCGCGTACAGGGCGATACACCATGCCCGCATGGCAAAAACGGCAGCCGCGTGTGCAGCCGCGCGCGATTTCGAGCGAGAGGCGATTGTGGACAGCGCCCACAGGCACAACCTGCCGCGTGGGGTAGGCCGCATTGTTGAGGTCGGCCACAATGCGCCGGGTGGGGCGCTGGTAGTCATCGCGCAGTGGCTTGAGCGGGAAAATGGGCGCGCCTGCGGCGTCAAATTCCTGCTGAAAAAGGGACGGCACGTACACGCCGGGAATGGTGCGCGATTGCAGCAGCATTTCATCGCGCGTCCAGCCCTGATCCAGAGCTTTTTCAAGCATGCGCAGCACGTCCGGCAGGCTTTCCTCGCCGTCGCCGAGCACCATGATGTCCACAAAGGGGGTCAGCGGTTCCGCGCTCAGCAGCGCGCCGCCGCCAGCAATAACCAGGGGGCATTGGGTGAGGCTTTTCGGCCTGTCTGCCGTGCGCAGCGGGATGCCTGCCAGATCAAGCATATAGAGCACATTGGTGTAGCAGAGCTCGTGCGTGATGGAAAAGCTCAGGCAGTGCATGTTGCCCAATGGCGTGTCTGATTCCAGCGTGGCCAGCGGCGTATTGTGGGCGCGCAGAATTTCTGCGGCTTCCTTTTCAGGCGCCATGACGCGCTCTGCCCACCAGCGCGGTTCGCTGTTGACGATATTGTAAAGAATTTTTTGTCCAAGGTAGGACATGCCCACATCATAGGTATCGGGAAAGGCCAGAGCCACGCGCAGGCGTACGTCTTCGGGGTTCTTACGGCAGGCGTTGTCCTCAATGCCCGCATAGCGGCTGGGTTTGGGCAATAGGGGCAGCAGTGGGCGCATGTCTATCCTTGTGTGGGTTGGAGAAAAGGCGAAGGGTGCAAAAAGGGCGGCGTGTTGCGCCGCCCCAAGAGTGATGGCAAACCCCGTTTCTCGGGTATTGCGCCGTCAGAGTCGGCAAAGCCGCCGGGCGCAAAGGGGTTTGCTGCAAGAGTTCTTCTTGAATTACTTGATAAGGCCGCTGCCGGAACCACCAAAGGGTTCGGAGCTGAACTGCATCTTGCCGAGGCCGCCGGCCACGGTCAGATTGGTGCAGGCTTCGATGTACTTGTCCTGCAGTTCCTTGGGGGTGTTGGCATAGCGGTAGAGGAAATTTTTTCCCTCAATGCTGCCCGTAAAATCAGGTTCAAAGGGATAGCCGTAGGGCAACAGCATCATCTGCACACCCTGCTGGGTGGGGACAGTCTGAAGGGTGGCCACCTCGTTAAGGCAGTCCTTGTCGGCGTCATACTTGCCGATGATCAGTTCGCCCGTCACCAGCTTCATCAAACGGATATCATAAGCCATGCTCAACTCCTCGGTAGTCGTTGGTTTTACCTAGGCATTGGCGCAACGCATGTCAAGGTATTTTATGTTGCCAACAGTTTTGAAATGACTACAGTACGGGCATGCAGAATTTTGACGCACCCACAAATACAGACCCCGCAGCAGCGGCCAAAGTGCTGGAACCAGTGCTCGGGTATGTCTTTACAAAGCCCGCGCTGCTGGATCTTGCCCTGACGCACAGCTCGTGGGCCAATGAATGCGGCACAGGGCAAAACCATAACGAACGCCTTGAATTTTTAGGCGATGCCGTGCTTGAACTGTGCGTCTCCGCCCAGTTATATCGGCGGTTTCCTGATGCTCGCGAAGGCGAGCTGACCAAGATGCGGGCGCATCTGGTGAGCACCGTAAGCCTTGCGGAGCGGGCACGAAAGATTGGGCTTGTTGCCTTGCTGAAACTGGGAAGAGGAGAAGAAAGCCAGGGGGGACGTAATCGCGACGGCGTGTTGAGCGATGCGCTGGAGGCTGTGCTTGCCGCCGTGTATGAGGACGGCGGTTTTGCTGCCGCCCAGGGCGTGGTAGCGCGGCTTTTTGCTGACCGCTGGCCCACGGCTGCAAGCAAGACCATGCCCAAGGACTATAAAACGAGGCTTCAGGAAGCTTCGCAACAGCGCTTTGGCGAAGCGCCGCTCTACACCCGCATGGGCAGCCAGGGGCCGGAGCATGCCAAAATTTTTGAGATAGCCTTGCGGCTGCCGGATGGAACCGAATTTGCCGCCACTGGCAGCAGCTGCAAAAAGGCGGAACAAAATGCCGCCCAGCAGGCGCTTGCCGTTCTTGAGTCTACTGCAATACCAAAAAAGAACTGACAAATCCCCCAATATGCCGCCGCGAAGCATGCGGGCATAATCGGGATTGTCCCGGCCCGGGGGCACAGCCCCCGGGCCTCCCATCTTTGGTCCACCACAGCCTAGTTTATGATGGCCTAACCGCCGATAAGCTTCATGGCCATCTGCGGCAAGGAGTTGGCCTGCGACAACATGGCCACCGCAGACTGGGTGAGAATCTGGTTGCGGACAAAGGACGTCATTTCTGTCGCAACGTCCACGTCGGAAATTCGGGATTCAGCAGCCTGGAGATTTTCAGCCTGAGTGTTCAGGTTGGTAATCGTATTTTCCAGGCGGTTCTGCACCGCGCCAAGGTGCGCGCGGATTTTATCCTTGGACACAATGGCCTTCGTAATGGCCTCAAGCGACTGCTGCGCGGCCTGCTGCGTGGAAACCGTGCCGCCCGCCCGCAATGTGTTGGTGGCGGTGTCATAGGCCTGATTGCCCACGCCAAGGGCAGATGCGGTGGTGCAGCCGATGGTGATATAGTAATAGTCTTCGGCAGAATCGTTGCCGGTGCCAAAGTGAACCTTCAGCTTGCCGGAAGACGTCATGCCGCTGCCATCGTGCGAGTCAGAGGACAATGTGCCGTTCAACAGGTGGATACCGTTGAAGTCAGTGGCATTGGCGATACGGGTAATTTCCGAAGCCATTGCCTGGTACTCGGACTCGATCATCAGGCGCTGCGTGGAGTCATAGGTGCCGGTGGCTGCCTGTTCCGCCAGTTCCTTCATGCGCGTGAGCTTTTCATCGATGATGCCAAGCGCGCCGTCGGCGGTCTGGATCATGGAGATAGCGTCGTTCGCGTTGCGCGCGCCCTGATGCAGGGTGGTTATGTCGGCGCGTTGCAGTTCTCGAATTGCCAGACCCGCGGCATCATCAGCGGCGCTGTTGACGCGAAGGCCAGACGACAAGCGCTGCATGGATTTTCCCAGTGCCGAGTAATGCGCATTTAAATTTCTGGCCGTATTGTCGGCCATCATATTATGGTTAATGACCAAAGACATGGGACACCTCCTGGTGGTTACTAAGCTGTACTCGCCGAGATGCAATCCATGTGCCAATAAAAAAAATTGTTATAATTTGAATAGTTACAAGATTAAAATTGCGGAGGGAAATTTTTTCCCTCCCCGAAGAGGAATTTTTGACAGTATATTAAGGCAGTCGCACAAACCACTTTGCCTGCTTCAGAGGTGGTGGAGCGAATGCAGCCAGATGCTCATCGCTGCGGCACGTCATCCTTATGCGTTGGCAGCGCAGGCAGTTATCACTTGCAGGCCAACCTGATAATCCATTGCGCATATGCAGCCTGTTATGGCGGCAGTGCGCTACGCAGCAAGAAAAAACCCCGGCCTGTTCCCACATGTATCTGGGAGCAGGCCGGGGTTCTGCTGTTAACAGCGCCCTGAGGCGACGTATTAGTGCGGAATGATGTTGGCCAAAAAGTCCTTGGCGCGCTGGGTTGCCGGATTGTCGAAGAATTTGTCCTTGGGGGAGTCTTCGAGAATCTGGCCGCTTTCCATAAAGAGAACCCGGTTGGCGACCTTGCGGGCAAAGCCCATTTCATGGGTAACGACCATCATGGTCATGCCTTCGTAGGCCAGCTCAACCATGACATCCAGCACTTCGTTAATCATTTCCGGGTCGAGTGCGGAGGTCGGTTCGTCAAAAAGCATGGCCACGGGATCCATGCACAGGGCACGGGCAATGGCAACGCGTTGCTGCTGCCCGCCGGAGAGCTGTGAAGGATACTTTTCCGTCTGCTGTTCAAGGCCGACCCGCTTGAGCAGCATGTGGGCCTTTTCCATAGATTCTTCGCGGTTGCGCTTGAGCACCTTTTCCTGAGCCAGAACAAGGTTATGGATGATGTTCAGGTGCGGGAAAAGCTCAAAATGCTGAAAAACCATGCCAACGTGGCTGCGGAGCTGGGCCAGGTTGGTTTTTTTGCTGGTCACTTCTGTGTTGTTCACAAAAATTTTGCCAGACTGCACGGGTTCAAGGCCGTTCACGGTTTTGATCAGCGTGGATTTTCCCGAACCGGAAGGCCCGCATACCACAACAACCTCGCCCTTGTGTATGCGCGTGCTACAGTGGCTCAGCACATTGAAGTCACCGTACCACTTGGATACGTTTTCCAGAATGATCATGGCTTCATCGGTGGGATTAATCATTGATTGAGTCTCTTTTTTACCATGGTTACGGTGGCTGAAACGCAGAGGCAGACCACAAAGTAGCCGGATCCTGCAATCAGTACCATATCAATTTCATAGCCTGTTGTTTTGCCAATGTTGGAAGCGGTGCGGAAAAAGTCGGCAAGGCCGATGATGTACACCAGGGCGGTATCCTGAAAAAGAATCATGCCCTGGGTCAGCAGCAGGGGCGTCATGACGCGGAATGCCTGCGGCAGGATGACATAGGTGATTGTTTGCGACTTGGTCATGCCAAGCGCAAGGGATGCCGCGTACTGGCCGCTGGAAACACTGCGCATGCCCGCGCGGATAATTTCTGCATAGTAGGCCGCCTCAAATGCGGTAAAGGCCACTATGGCGGAAACAAGCCGGATGTCTGTTTGCGGCGAAAGATTGAAGAACGAACTCAAAAACTGCGGCACAATGAGGTAGAACCACAGCAGCACCATCACAAGGGGGATGGAGCGGAAGCAGTTCACATAGGCGGCGGAGAGCCAGCGCATGGGCGCGTAAACAGAAATGCGCGCCACTGCCAGCAATGTGCCTATCACCATGCCAAAGGCAATGGCGGTAATGGTGATCTTGAGCGTTACCAATGCCCCCTGCGCAAGCAGGGGCAGGCTCTGCTGGATGATGCTCCAGTCTATGCTAAACATTTTTGCCTCCTGTGCTCATGGAGGGCAAACGCATTTTGTTCTCCAGCAGTTTCATGGAACGCATAACCACAAAATTCAGGAAGGCGTAGGCTAGCGTAACCGCAATGAACGATTCATACGCGTAGCCGGAAAATTCCAGAAGGCGGTTGGCCTGCGCGGTCAGTTCGATAAGCCCCACAGTTGAAGCAACTGCGGTGTTTTTGACCATATTGAGCATTTCGGAGGTCAACGGCGGAATGATAATGCGGTAGGCATTGGGCAACAGAACGTGACGATAGGTTTGCGGCAGCGTAAGGCCAAGGGCCAGGGCTGCGTAGCGTTGCCCGCGCGAGAGGGCCTGAATGCCAGACCTGACCTGCTCACAGACGCGCGCACCGGTAAAGAAACCCAGCGCGCAGGTGGAAATGACAAAAAACTGGATGTTGGGGTTCAGTTCTGCCTTGAACCATACGCTTGCTTTGTAGGGCAGCAGGTCGGGTGCTGCAAGGTACCATATAAAAAACTGAACGATAAGAGGTATGTTGCGAAAAACGGTCACATAGGCTGCGCCAATGTTGCTCAGAATCTTGTTGGGCAGAGTGCGGAGAATACCGAAAAAAGAGCCCAGAAGAAAAGCCAGAATCCAGGCACAGACAGACAGGGCCACTGTCGTCAAAAAGCCGTCCACCAGCCAGCTAAAGTAGGTGACGTTTCCGAACGGCGCCTGCTCAAAAAAAATGCCCCAGTTCCAGTTAGCCTGCATTCGTTGGTTCCATCCCTGTGTAAAAAACGTATCTCATGGTGCAGCGGGCTTAAACGCATGCCCGGGAGCGCCCGCTTGCGCCTGAAGCTCCCGGGCATGCCTAAAATCAGTTCAGGGCCTTATCGTTGGGGGCCTTGAAGAGAGCCTTCATTTCGTCAGACATTTCAAAATTCATGTTCATGTTCTTGGGCGGAATGGGCTGCATGAACCAGCGGTTAAAGGACTTTTCGGCATTGCCGTTGCTCTGTTCCGCAGCAATCACGTCGTCAAGAAGCTTCTTGAACTGCGCGTCGCCCTTGCGCACCATGCAGCCGTAGGCTTCAAAGCTCTGCGGGGTACCCACGATGATCCAGTCAGCGGGCTTTTTGGCCTTGGCGCGTTCGCCGGCAAGCAGGGCGTCATCCATAAAGAAGGCCACAGCGCGGCCAGATTCCACAGTGCGGAACGCATCGCCGTGGTCTTTTACGCTGATGATGTTGATGGCGAGGCCCTTCTCGTCATTCATCTTGTTCAGCAGCTTTTCAGACGTGGTGCCGGAGGTCACGGCAACGTTCTTGCCCTTCAGGCCGTCAAAGTCCTTGATGCCGGAGTCTTTGTTGACCAGCAGGCGGGTGCCGATGATAAAAAAGGTGTTGGAGAAGTCAACCTGCTGCTGACGTTCCAGGTTGTTGGTGGTCGAGCCACACTCGAAATCAAAGGTGCCGTTTTGCAGCAGGGGAATGCGGTTCTGCGAGGTGATGGGCACAAAACGCACCTGGAGGTTGGGCATGTTCAGCTGTTTTTTAACGGCTTCCACGACCTTGTTGGAATAGTCCTGTGCGTAGCCGATAACGTTCTGCTGAAGATCGTAGTAGGAAAAAGGCACGGAAGATTCACGGTGACCCACAACAATCACGCCGGTATCCTTGATTTTTTTCAAGGTTCCGGTGAGTTCCTCTGCCTGCGCCTGACCGCCCTGAACAGAGGTCAGCAGAAGCAGAGCCGCCAGAGCGGACAAAATGGATTTCTTCAGCGCCATGGTTTCCTCCTGGAATGGCATTTACGGAAGACGGCGCCCCGTTGCCAATTAGCAGCGCCGCCGAAGAAAACTACCCGGAAAATGGTGTTTGCCAAACCCATAAAAGCCAAGCCCCGCAATCAGTAGCTACGGTGCTCTGGTTTTAATGGGGTGCCGTTGTGCAAGTGCACGTCCACGGCAAACAGTTTCCCTGAGTCCCTGCCAGAGTGCAGTGTCTGCGCTCATCGGGCGCGCCGATGCTGGCAGGCAAGAAAGCCGGGTGCGCTATCATGGGTTCAGCGCACGCCGCTTCACGTTGCTGAGAACGGTACGCGGCAACCGGCAAAGAAAAATACATCAAACCATGCGGCGCTTGGCGGTGCATGATCCATCGCTGACTGGTGCCTTGGGGGGGAGGCGTCGCTGCGTTCTTGAGCAATTAAATGATGCGAAATGTATTCGCAAAATTTTACGTCACATGTTCAGGCGTTTACCCCTGCGGGTAAAATGCGCTCGCGCCTCACAGGCGGGCGTTTGCTCGCACAGCCTTAAGAGCGATTGCAAGGTGAAATCGCTCCTAGAGTGCAGGAACCACAACCAGTTATGTTTGCGGCAGAATACCTGCATCAAAATTTTCATTAAAATACCTCGGCATCATTATAAATATTAGCCCTGGTGTCAATATGACATCCACTTGCGTTGACCTCGCGCGTGCTGTCCTCCGAATTTTGGGCAGACGCATAAATGTAACATTTTTTTCAAGATTGGCGCTATTGGTGCTGCTTGTGTTGTCCGATAAACGATAATATGATCGATCTGCTTGGTTTTCTGGGAGGCTGTTTTTTTCAGCCTCGGGCACAATTATCCGTTTTCCGACAAGGGTGGGTTTATGGTTTTTATTTCCCATGCGTTTGCTTTGGCCATGCTGGTTATTTTGGCGGTTGTTGGAAAAATTGTCGGATTGTTGTGGCTTGCTTTGGGCGGTGCGGCTGCCTGCCTGGTGGTTGATGCAATTATGTGGCTGCGCGCCCTGGCCGAGGCAAGGCAAATGCGCGAGCTGATGGATGACGTGGCCAGCGGCGCTGGCGAATCCGGCGGCGCCAATAATCAGGAACGCCTTGCCTATTGCATTGGGCGGCTGCGTTCGGCAGAAGATAACCTGGCTGCCGAGCGGCAACGCACAGCCGGCCTTGAGGCCAGTAATGCGGCGCTTCAGGCAAAGCTGCAAGCGGCGCAGGCCGAAAATGCAGCCTTGAGTGAGAAATTTGAAAAGGGTGATGCCGTGTTGCACAAGGCGCATACTGTTTGCGCCAAACTCTCTGCCGAAGCCCAGAACCTTGCAACCCTGGTTACGGAAGTGAACCAGGGGGTTGCCGTGCAGCGCGACCGCCTGAACGAAACCGGCGGCGCTATGGACACGGTCTCTCAGGGGGCGCACGAGTCGTCCATGCGCGTGCGCGAGATTTCTGAGAACGCGCAAACAGCCAGCGGCAGCGCATCTGCCAGCAAGGAGCAGGTTGACGGCACTGTTAATTCCATTGAGCAACTCAAAGATACCATTGTGCAGCTCAAGGAAGCCATGGCGGGGCTTGGAGAAAAAGCCAGCAATATCGGCAAGGTGATGGCTGTCATCAATGAAGTTGCCGACCAGACCAACCTGTTGGCCCTTAACGCAGCCATTGAGGCGGCCCGCGCTGGCGAAGCCGGGCGCGGTTTTGCCGTTGTGGCTGACGAAGTGCGCAAACTGGCAGAAAAAACCATGGGCGCCACGCGGGAAGTTGAAGACGCAGTGAAGGCCATTCAGCATGAGGCCCACCGTAATGCCGAAACAGTGGATGCCGCAGCGCGCCTCAGCCTTGAGGGCGCGAGTTCCGCCTCTGTGGCTGGCGAGCGCATGCGCGAAATTCTGGAGACCATGTCCGGCACAGCCCAGCATTTGCAGGCTGTGGCCGCCACTGCCGGGGTGCAGTCGGAAAATATTGAAGACGCCAATAAAGCCCTGGACGAAATCCGCATAGTGGCGGAGCAGACCTCTGGCAATATGAAGGTGTTCACTGCTGCGCTTCTGACATTTCAGGGCGGCATGGAAGAGCTGGACATGATTGTAAGCGCCCTGGCAAGCGGCGACTATGATCGTGCATCTTCAAACAAGTTTGTGCAGTGGACGCCTAATATGGATCTTGGTATAAATGATATAGACAGCCAGCATCGCCTGCTTGTTGACTATATTAACGATCTTCACAGCGCCATGACCAATAACAGCAGTGCGCAAGAGATGCTTGGCATTCTGCGCAAGCTTCGCGATTACACCAGTACACACTTCAGGGATGAAGAAAAGCATTTTGTCCACTCCGATTACCCCTCCACCAAGGAGCATCTTCAGATTCACAGGGAATTTGAGGCCAAGGTCAATGAAGTGGAGCAGGGCATCAAGCAGGGAACAATAACCCTGAGCATGGATCTGCTTTCGTTCCTTAAAGACTGGCTTGTGCAGCACATCATGGGCATGGATGCGCAGTACGCGCCCTATGTCAAAAAAGCTGCCAGGCTTGGCACGACCCGCAAGGGGCGTGTTGCCTGATTCCACTGTTTCAGCAGTTTGTTAACGGCCCGTTCCGGTTCAGGAAAGCGCACTAGCCTGCGGCTTCCTGAACCGAAACGGGCTTTTATTATGCGGCAGGCGCAGGCTCTCTCCGCTCATGCCTGTGACGTTCGGATTTTGGAGAATAGAGTGGATCCTTCTTCCACCATTGCAGGACTGACAAAAATCATTCATATGCAGATGGTGGAATGATCGTTTTGCCGTGGCGGACCGGCCGCAAGTACTGCTTTGATTCGCACGTTTTTATGGCTGTGCATGCAAGCGGCCTTGCCCTTGCACAAAGCGACAATAGTCAAGTCTGGGGGAATGGATGCCCATCCAACGCGCTGCCGCAACCAACCGCGTCATCAAACTATTGTGCAGCGGGCTTGTCTGGCTTTTTTTGCAGGCCTTGCCCGGCATGGCCTGCGCTTTTGATACCGCGGTGTCGCATCTCGGTGATGTGGCCCTCACACCCACCGAGATGGTCTACCTGCGTGAGCACAAAAAAGTTACCCTGTGCGTTGACCCTGATTGGGTTCCTTATGAGCAGATAGACGCATCGGGCAAACACGTGGGCATTGCAGCCGATCTTCTGGCGCTGGTTGCGGACAGAACAGGCCTTGAGTTTGAGCTGGTGCGCACCGCCGACTGGAATGAAAGCCTGGCTTTTTCCAAAAGCGGGCAGTGCAAGGTGCTGAGTTTTCTCAACCAGACCACTGAGCGTAGTGAATGGCTTATCTTTACCTCGCCCCTGTTCAGTGACCCCAACGTGTTCATAACGCGCGAAGAACATCATTATATCTCTGACCCGGCAGCACTTGAGCACGAATCCATCGTCTTTCCTGAAGGCACGGCAATGGAAGGTTTGATCAGGGAGCGGTATCCCAATCTTGAGATCAAGCTTGTGCGGTCAGAAGATGAAGCCATGAAAATGGTTTCAAGCCGCCGCAGCTCCATGACCATGCGTTCCCTGATGGTGGCCGCCTACACCATACGCACAAACGGGCTGTTCAATCTGAAAATTGCCGGGCAATTGCCCATGTACATGAATCACCTGCGCATTGGCGTACGCAAGAGTGATGTCACCCTGCGCAATATTCTGGACAAGGGCGTGATGTCCATAACACCGCAGGAACGGGGAAGGGTGGTCAATCAGCACATTTCCATCAATGTGCAGTCAGCCATCAACCCCATGTGGTTTCTTTTTGGCGGCGGGATTGGCGCTGTCATTGCCTTGCTCTGGGGCTACTGGACGTACCGGCTGCGGCGACTGAATGCTGAGCTGCTGCATATTTCCAATACCGACAAGCTTACAGGCCTTGCCAACAGGCAAAAACTTTCTGGCGATATGGCCGAGGCCATGCTGCGATCGCACCAGCGGGAACTTCCTCTTTCCGTGCTGTTGCTGGATGTGGACAACTTCAAAAATGTCAACGATACCTTCGGGCATCTTGCTGGCGACGGCGTGTTGCAGGCCCTGAGCGCCCTGGCTGTAGATGTTCTGCGCCAGCAGGATATTGCCGGGCGTTGGGGTGGGGAGGAGTTTCTTGTGCTTTTGCCAGAAGCCGATGCCGATAAAGCCGGGGAAATTGCAGAAAAACTTCGCCGCCGGATTGAAGAGTTCAGCTTTGCAGACGGGCTGCGTTGCACCGTGAGCATCGGCCTTGCAGAGATGCGCCCTCATGATACTCAGGACAGCCTGATCCACAGAGCGGATACGGCGCTTTACCATGCAAAAAGAATGGGGAAAAACAGAGTCTCTGTGGGCTGATTTTTTGTGTGTTTGAGGTTTTAAAATGCGTAATTATGTGATATCAGTTTATAATATCGGGTCATGAACTTGCTTGGAACAAAGATTTGGAGTAGATTTATTGCTATAGGTTTTTAGTTTCCATATTTCCGTAACAGCCGTGTGCAGTTCATTTTTTGTTTAAACGCCGCATGGTCTCCTTCGCCTCCACTGGCTTCCATCTGTTCCGTTTTTTGGGAGTTGACGCATTCTGCCGCTGTGGGGTTCATATGACTGATTCCCAGCCAAACCTTCGTTCAGAGTCTGAACGCAGCAAGTCATCCCGGCTGCATTCCCACAAGCAGCTATGGGTCATTGCCACAATCAATTTGCTTGTTCTGGGCATTATTATTTTTGCACTGGTGGGCAGCAGGCAGCAGGAACTCGACAAGGCCGCCAACACGCTGGAAAGCGTTTCCCGATCCATTGACGATGTTCTTTCCTGGCGTTTTGAGAAGATCAATCTTGCCCTGCTGGGCGCGGTTGATGAAGCGCAACAGCAGGCACTGCGCGGCGATGTTTCCTGGGAATGCTTTGAAGCCTATGGCAAAAACCTTGATGAACGCCTGCCGGACACCCTTGGCTTTTTGCTGACAAATACGCAGGGACGAGTGGTATACGCTTCTCCCCGCGCACTTTCTGGTGAGATGTCCATCACCAACACCGACCACTTTGTTCAGTTGCGCAATAATCCCTCCTCTGGGCTTGTTATTTCCCACCCTTTTTACAGCCAGTTGTGGACGCGCCCCATCATTGTGCTTTCCATGCGCTATTTGTTGCCCGATGGTTCGTTTGGCGGCGTTGTGGCCTGCGCTGTCTCCATAGATATGTTTTCGGACATCATGGCTTCAGCCGTCATTGTGGGTTCAAGCGCCGTGGCCACCCTGTGGGATAAAAAGCTGGGCCTTGTCACTCAGTATCCGCGCGGGCGTTTCTGGCTTGACGCCAAACCATCGCCCCCGTTGCGAAAACTCATTGAACACGACGCCGCTCCAAGCATCTACCAGCACAGGCGTGCAGATTTTGGCGAGAAAAAAAGGATCGCGTTTTATCGCAAGCTTAGCCAATGGCCCCTGTATCTTTCTATTGGCCTGTATGAGCAGGCCGTTCTCGCCAAATGACGTCAGGACATTTTTTCACTGGGTTTTTTATGGATAGTCTGCGTGTTTATCTCATTCTGGAGCGGTATTAGCTACACCCGCCAGCTCAAGGCACTTGAATTGGGCGAAAAGCGCTACAAAGGCCTTTTTGACAATATGCAGGCAGGCATGGCCTTGTGCGAGCCGGTCTTTGCGCCAGATGGGAAAATCTGCGATTTCAGGCTGGTTGAGATCAACCAGGCCTACTGCGACGTATTCAAGGCGGAGCGGGAAGACGTTATCGGCAAAACACTGCTGGAAAGAATCAGCCCCAAAACCAGCGAAACAGCCCGCTGGGTGAATCCGCTCATAGTGACTGCGGAAACCGGCGACCCGTCTCATTTTGAATTTTACCTTGCCGGCAACAACCTGTGGGCGGATATTGTTGCCTATCGCTCAGAAGTTGGAATCATAGCATTTTTATGCACTGACATAAGTGAAAGAAAATTCGCTCAGGCGCGGGCAAACCGTATTTCACAAATGTACGCTGCGCTCAGCAGATGCAATCAGGCCATTGTGCGCTGTTCTGGCAGAAACGATCTTTTTGCTGAGGTTTGTCGGGCTGCTGTTGAAGCTGGCGGCATGAAGGGAGCCTGGATCGGCCTTGTTGAAAAGCAGACAGGCAACGTGCAGCCCGTTGCATCATTTGGCCTGAGCAATACCGATTTGCAAAAGCTCGACATATCCGTATGGGCGTCTGACCCCAAAGGGTCCGGCCCAACTGGCTGTGCAATCCGAAACAACGAGTCTGTCTGGTCAGACGACACCACAACTGACCCCAGGCTTGCGCCCTGGTGGCAGCTTGTGCGCAAAACGGGTTTTCTTTCTGTTGGGGCGCTCCCCTTGCGCCAACGGGGAGAAGTTGTTGGAAATTTGACGCTCTACGCCGATGATGCCGGAACCTTTGATGCAGAGGTGCGCGAGCTCTTGGGGGAAATGGCCCTGAACGTCAGTTTTGCGCTGGATAATTTTACATGGGAAGAAGAGCGCCGCCGCAACGAAGCCCGCATCAATGAGCTGGCCTACTATGATCAACTGACCGGCCTTGCCAACCGTCCCCTGCTTACTGACCGCATCCGGCAGGCAGTTGCGGTGGGCATGCGCACGGACAAGTTCAGCGCGCTGCTGTTTATTGACCTTGACAGGTTCAAGACGATCAACGACACGCTTGGTCACGCGCACGGCGACAATCTGCTCAAGCAGGTTGGGCAGCGCCTGCTTGCCATTGTTCCGGCAGATGACACGGTGGCGCGCTTTGGCGGTGACGAGTTTGTCTTGTTGTTGCACGGGCTGTCGGGCAACAGCGAGGAAGCTGCGGAGGCCGTGGCGCTTATCTGCCGCAAGATTCTCAATGCCGTACGCGAGCCAATTCTTGTGGAGGGCATCACCTGCAACTGTACAGCCAGTATTGGCGTTGCCCTGTTCGGCAAGCAGAGCATCACTCCAGATGAACTGCTCAAGCAGGCGGATCTTGCCATGTATCAGGCTAAAGACGCCGGAAGAAATACCGTGCGGTTTTTTGATCCGGCCATGCAGCAAACCGTCATGGAACGCATAGAGCTTGAGCGGGATCTTGAGGAAGCCATTCGCCTTGAGCAGTTTGTGCTGTATTATCAGCCGCTGATTGACCTGGATGACAACGTGTTTGGCGCTGAAGCGCTGATTCGCTGGCAGCACCCCAAGCGCGGTATTGTATCGCCTGCCGACTTTATTCCCCTTGCAGAAGAAAACGGCATGATTGCCCGCATAGGTGCATGGGTGGTGCGGCAGGCGTGCAGCCAGCTTGGGCGCTGGGCTGTAATGCCCGAGTTTTCAAATCTGACAATCGCCATCAACGTAAGCGCACGCCAGTTCCGCGAAAGTGATTTTGTACGGGATGTTACGGCAGCGGTGCGGCAAACGGGCATTGACCCAAGCCTGCTGAAGCTGGAGCTGACCGAAAGCCAGCTGGCTGTGAACATGCAGGAGATCATATCGTCCATGGTCGAGCTGAGCAACCTGGGCATCCGGTTTTCGCTGGATGACTTTGGCACCGGCTATTCGTCCATGGCGTATCTCAAGCTGCTCCCGCTGGATCAGCTCAAAATTGACCGTTCATTCATTCGCGACCTGCTCACTGACCCCAACGATGCCGCCATTGCCAGCATCATCATCGCGCTTTCGCAAAGCCTTGGTTTAACCACCGTAGCCGAGGGCGTGGAAACACGCGAGCAGAAAAGGGCTCTGCTGAACATGGGCTGCACGTTGTTTCAGGGGTATCTGTTCAGCGTGCCGCTGGCGGTGAAGGACTTTGAGCGGTATCTGGCGCGCAGAAACGCAGCGGCAGCCGCAGAAGGGCATGGTAATCAGGCCGAGCAATCCGAGAGCGCTGAACAGACCGAAAGCACCGAACAGGTAGCGGAGGGCGAGGGCAGGTGAGCCGCCTGAGCGGGGAGAAAAAACTTCAGGCGGGGCAATATTCAGGCCTGTTGCACGCATTGCCATGCCTGAAAAGAATTTCAAAGTAACAAGGGCGGGGTAAACCCCGCCCTTGAACGTCATATCCGCAAAATAGCCGTAAAAATCTGGCTATTGGTTGATGCCGTCCAGTTGCAGCCATTTGCCGAGGTGGCTTTCAATATGCTGGCAGATTGCCGCCTGTTCTTCCTTGCCTTGCCCGGCAATGGTGAGGGGGCTTGCAAAGGTGTAGCGTATGGTCAGGCCGGGTTTGACCGGGCCAAGTTCCTTGATTTTTTTGCCCTGTCCCCAGGCGTCGGTTTTGAGGGCCAGCGGCACAATGGGCACTCCAGCCTTTTTAGCCAGCTTGACGCCAATGGAATTGAACTGCTGCGGATTAAACTCGCGCGAGCGGGTGTGCTGCGGAAACACAATGATGGAAATGCCCTTTTTCAGGCGCTCCAGCCCGCCGTTCAGTACGGCTGCGAGGTCTTCACGCGGATTGGTGCGCCCAACCACGATGGGGTCGCGCGAGCACATCACCGGGCCAAAAAGCGGCATGGTGGTGAGGCTTTTTTTGACCACAAAGGTCACCTGGCGGCGGGGCCGGATCATGGCCGGGAGCATGAATGTTTCCAGCGTGCTCATATGGTTGGCCACAAACAGGCAGGGGCCGTCCACAGCTTCAATGGCGTCCATGCCTTCAATTTCAATGGGGCAGCCTATGCGCTCCACAAGGTCTGCCACCCATGCGCTGGCATATACCCAGGCGGCATCGTCGCACTGCCCCTTGGACGCTCTGGAGCACAGCCAGCGCACCGGGCCGAGAAACAGGCGGCTGTAAAAGCTGAGCGAGGGCATCATACGGCTGAAAAAGCCCGCACTGGCAGGCTGACTGCTGTATGTGTCACCCGTAAGAAACTTGGCTTCAAATGCGCCGTCAACAAAGGGGTTCATGCCTATTCGTCCGTTTTTTTGATTTTATGCAGTTTGCGCCACCACTGGCTGAGGCGCGGTTCTTCGCCGTTGTCGCGCGGCTGGTAGAACCTGCGTCCTTCCAGTTCCGTCGGCAGGTATGACTGCTCGATCCACGATTCCGGGTAGTTGTGGGGGTACTTGTATTCCTTGCCGTAGCCCCATTCCTTGTGCAACTGGGTAGAAGGATTGCGCAGATGCAGCGGCACCGGGCGCGTTCCGTTGAGTTTGACCTCGCGGGCGGCGTTGAGATAGGCCGCGTATGAAGCGTTGCTCTTTTTTGCAAGAGCCAGATAGGTGACGGTTTCCGCCAGCGGAATAAAGCCTTCCGGCATGCCCACAAATTCCACGGCCTGCTGACAGGCCACGGCCAGCCCCAGCGCGTCCGGGTCGGCCAGCCCCACATCCTCGGAGGCGGAGAGTATCAGGCGGCGGCACACAAAGCGCGGGTCTTCGCCGCCTTCAAGCAAACAGGCCAGATAGTACAGGGCCGCATCCACATCGCTGCCGCGAATGGACTTGATGAGCGCCGAGGCCAGTTCGTAGTGGTTGTCGCCATCCTTGTCGTGGCGGATGAGCACCTCGGGCAGCGCCGCCTTGATATGCTCCAGATCGCGCCTATCTTCCGGCAGGGCGCCCACATATTCCACAAGATTCAGCAGGGTGCGGGCATCGCCGTGCGAAACCCCGGCCAACAGGTCGGCCACATCATCGGTCATTTCAAGCTGCATGTCTTTTGCGCCGCGCCGGGCAAGCTCCATAAGCTCAGGGCGGCCCAGGGGCCGCAGCCGCAGCACGTGCAGGCGCGAAAGCAACTGCCGCGTGACGCTGAACGAGGGATTTTCCGTGGTTGTGGCAAGCAGGGTCAGGTCGCCCGATTCCACCAGCGGCAAAAAAAAGTCCTGCTGCGCCTTGGAAAAGCGGTGCAGTTCGTCCAGCACAAGAATTTCCACACCTGTGAGCGAGCGCCGTAGGTGCTGCAAGCCAGCTTCGGGCGCGCTCAAGCGCAGATAGGGCTTGCCGGATGATTTGGCCAGCAGCAGGGCAAGGGTTGATTTGCCGCAGCCGGGCGGGCCGAAAAACAGCAGGCTGGGCAAACGCCCGGACTTCATAAGTGAGCGCAGGCGGTCGCCAAGATGGGTCTGACCAAGAAAAAGCGCCAGATCATCGGGCCGCATGCGCTCCGGCAGCGGCTTGTTTACGGTCACTTTCCGCTCCCTTGGGCGGCATCGGGCTTGCCGTAAAGCTGCGAACCCCACCAGTGCAGGCCAAGGCAGAGCGTTGCGGCTGTCTCACAGCGCAATACGCGCGCGCCAAGGCTCACGGCGGTAAAGTGGGCGGCTTTCAGGGCTGCCAGTTCCCGTTGCGAAAAGCCGCCTTCTGGGCCGATCACATAGACGGTCAGGCCGGGCTGACCCGCCATTTCCGGGGTGAGCATGTGCACACCGTCCTGGAGTTCCCAGGGCAGAATGCGGTGGTCGGCAGCGTGCGAAAGATGAATGAGCTGGTCCACGCCGCCCGAGAGGGCGCGCACTTCGGGCAGCCAGGGGTTGCCGCTCTGCTTTGCCCCGGCAATCATCTGCCCAAGGCAGGCTTCTTCTGCGGCGGCAGAAAGTTTGCCCTGGCTGTGGTCGCCCTGCCACAGCCATACGCCATGCGCGCCAAGCTCCACGGCCTTTTCCATAAAAAAGCCGCGCCGCACGGCCTTGCTGTAGGCCAGCGCCACAATGGCCCGCGAATGCGGAGCAGGGGTGACAGTTTCAGAAACGCGCTGGAGCTGCACGTTTTTTTTGCCTACCTTGCACACCACAAATATGCCCGAGCGGCCCCGGCCATCGAGAAGCCCCACTTCGGTGCCGGATTCCGCGCGCAGAACCTGCCCCAGATGCCGGGCTTCCTGCCCTTCAAGAAGAGGTGTATCGCCCCAGTGTTCAGGGGCCAGATAAAAAAACGGTACGCTCATGCCACCACGTTTTCCTTGCCGCTGCGCGCCTTGCGCACAGCCTTGAACCCGTCCTGCAATGAAACAAGACGTCTGTAATTTTTACGGATTTCCTGACCAGCCGGGGTAAGGCTGTCTTCCGGCGGTTCAACGTATTTGCGTTGCAGATAGCTGTCGCGCAGGATTCTTTCCACACAGTCTATCACGGCGTCAACCAGGCCGGGGAAGAAACTGACGATCTCAAACTTCAGCTCGTTGAGCAGGTTCAGGGCCTCGCGGAACATCTGTTGGTAGGTGATGCGCGCGCCCTTGAAAGTGCGCTGGCACAGGTCTTCCAGTATGCGCACGCGCCGGGCCTGCTGGATGTAGCTGAACCGGGTGCAGACTTCCTGATACAGTTCGCGCAGGTTTTCAAAGGCCTCGTCATTGTCTGGCGAAAAGAGGTAGTTGGTCAACACCTTGCTTACATTGGAGAAAAATTCATCACTGTAGCTGATCATGCGGCGCTGATGCTTGGTCAGCCAGCTATAGAGGAATTTGAGCCGCTTTTCGTGCGTGCCCGTGTTTTCCACCACCTCGGTGCGCTTGTAGATGATGCGCCCCGTGTATTCGCCGCGCACAATGTCGTTAAGGCGCAGGAACATGTTGGAGGTGTCCTTGATGATGTTAAGCCCTGTGAGCGCTTCGCCCGTAATGGGGTGCAGCACCTCCTGCGCCACCACGGAGAGGGCGCGGTCCTGCCGCACGTTGCTGGCGTCAAAGGTGTGCTGGCGGTATTTGATGCGCAGAATGACCACCCGGCGCGGCTTGTCCAGAAAAAATCCATCGCGGTCAATGGCGCTCAGCGCTTCGTCCTGATCGGCGTCCACAGCCACAAGGGCCACTTTTTCCAGCAGGGGGTAGCGCGTGTTTTCGCCATTGGCCATGTAGGTGGTAATGGTTCTGTCCGTCTGCCCCAGCACGCGCAGCAAAAAACGCTCGCCCATCTTGTGCAGCTTGCGGGCAAAAAGCGCGCTCGAGGTGCGGCGCTCTGAAACTATGGGAAAGCCGTAAAGCTCCATGAGGTACTGGTACACAAACATGCGGTTGCGTTCGTAAATATCGCTGTCGCCGTACACGAACTTGCCGATGCGGATGCCAAAACGCTTCAGTTCGCTGTCGATATCCGAAGGAAACGAGGCGAATATCCCGGCCAGATGAAACTGCTTGTCCGCGCCCCAGGCCAGCACGTGCGCCCTGTCCATGCTGAGCAGGTAGGGCATGAGGGCAGGGTAGGTTTCAAGCACAACCGTGTCTGTCGAGCGGAACTGCTGGCGAAAAATATCCTGATGCACACGCGGCAGCCGCGAGGCCAGGGTTTGCAGGTTCTGCACCATGACCTGATTTTCCAGCGGGCAGCATGCGCCGTCACCTTCGGTAATTACGGGGTGCAGGCGGTCGAACTGAAAAATTTCTGAAAAATAGTCGAGCTGGCGGGCAAAGGCCACCATGGCAAAGCCGGGCAGCTCTTTGTATTCAAACATGTCGTTGTCAAACGAGGGCAAAAGCTCGCGCGCTTCCACAAGGGGGTAGTTCTTGTTTTCCTGATAGGGTTTGACAAGACACAGGCGGATATGCACGGCGTCGAGCATTTTCTTGAGCTGCGGCAAATCGCTTACGGCAATCGAAGAGGACAACTGGGTAGCGTCCTGCCAGGGCAGACCGTCCTTGCTGAATACCTCTTGCCATTTAATCATCCGCACATCCCTTATAGAAATTTGTTATTTACTACCTGCTTTTCAGAATATTTTCCAGTGGGAATGATGCAGGTTCCCCGAAAAACGGCATCAACCGGGGCTGCCAAGCCCGATATCAGGGGCGCAGGCGCTGCCGGCAAAGGCCGCAGCACCGGAACAATGAGCACGAGCAGCGCAAAAGAAGTTGCGGCGGCGCAGGCCCTTTGCTACAAGAAATGCGTTACCCGAGAGCCGTCACGCCTGTGGGCGGCATCACCTCAACCCCATGTGCCCATGACCGCCAACTCTGTTGAAAAGCATATTCTGAGCATCGTTTGCAGCGTTTTTGACGCTTATTCCGTAGTCCTTTTTCTGCCTGATGAAGAAGGCGAAGCGCACCACCTTGCGGCTGCCTTCAGCCTGGGTGAAAGGATAGCGTCCAACGCATCGGTGCTGCCCGGCAAGGGCCTTGTCGGCTGGATTGTTCGTAACCGGCAACCTCTGCTTGTGCCGAATTTTGACCAGCGCCAGAGCAACCTTGGCTACTACACCGGTGGCGAAGAGGCCAATATCAAGGCCTTTATGGGCTGCCCCGTGCCCACTGGCGGCGCGCTCTGCGTTGACAGCAAGCGGCAGTACTCTTTTTCAGACAAAGACCACAAGATCCTGCAAATGTTTGCAGAACTGATCTCGCGCCAGCAGGGTTCCACGGGGCGGCAGGAGCTTGCCGGGGATATTCCGCGTTATTTTGCGGAATTGTCCGTTATTCAGGATCTGCGCTTTCGCTACAAGCGCTGGCCCCAGTTTTTGCAAAACTACCTGCGCATCATGGTTGAAGCCACGGGCTTTGACTACTGCGCCTTTGCCTCGGTGGACGAACCGGGCGAAACATATTGCGTTGAAAGCGAATCAGCCCGCCTGCTGCTGACCGGCGAAGAACCGCTTATCCTGCCCATGGGCAGCGGCATAACAGGCTGGGTTTTCCGCAACGATCAGCCGGTGATCGCTGAAGGCGTCGAGGGCGCGCCCGCTACTGTGCTGTTTGGCAAACTACCGGATATGCCCGATTTTCAGGCTGCCATCTGCATGCCGGTTATGGTCAACAAGAGCACGCGCGGCGTACTTTGCCTTGCGCACACCAATCCCCGCCAGATAGACGAATCCCTGCGCAGTTTTGTGCGTCAGTCTGTGGATCATCTGGCCCTGTTCCTGGAAAATCTGTATCTCAAAATGCGGCTCAGAACCATGTTGCCCCGAGCACGGGTGCACAACGACGGCCCCCAGGCCTATGACCCCGACACTGCGCCCATTCCGCCAACAAAAGAATACTAAACATGATGTTACGGCGTTTCTTCAGATTCTTGTCAAAAGACATTGCCATGGATCTTGGCACTGCCAACACCCTGCTTTACACCAGGGCGGATGGCATTGTGATCAATGAACCATCGGTGGTGGCCATAGACACGCACAAGAATTCTGTTCTCGCCGTAGGCGCTTCAGCCAAGGAATATCTGGGCCGCACTCCCCAGCGCATCAAGGCCGTGCGCCCCATGAAGGACGGCGTCATCGCCGACTTCGACATCACCCGCGAAATGATCTCCTACTTTGTGCGCAAGGCCATTACCGGGCTGCGGCTGGTCAAGCCCTCCATGGTCATCTGCATTCCAACGGGCATCACCCAGGTGGAAAAACGCGCGGTCATCGATTCGGCCATTCTGGCTGGTGCTGCCGATGTGGCTATGGTCGAGGAGCCAATGGCCGCGGCAATTGGCGCAGACCTGCCCATTCACGAGCCTCTGGGCAATCTGGTGCTCGACATTGGCGGCGGCACAAGCGAGGTGGCTGTTATCACCATGGCGGGCATTGCCAATGCGCAGTCTGTGCGCGTGGCGGGCGATGCCATGAATATGGCCGTGCAACGCTATATGCGCGATGTTTTCCGCATGGACGTTGGCGACAATACTGCGGAAAACGTGAAGAAAATTCTTGGTTCCGCCATGCCCATTCCCAATGCGCCGGTGCTCGAAGTTTCGGGCAAGGATCTGGTGCGCGGCGCGCCACGTGTGGTCAAGGTTACGGAAGGCCATGTGCGCGAAGCCCTGCGCGAGCCTGTGCTGGCGATCCTTGGCGCAGTGATGCGCGCGCTGGAAAAAACGCCGCCTGAACTGGCAGCGGATATTTACCGCAACGGTATGCTCATGGCGGGCGGCGGTTCGCTGCTCAAGGGGCTGGATCAGTTTATCGCCAGAGAAACGCGCCTCAAGGTTTTTGTGGACAAAGACCCACTGACCACCGTGCTGCGCGGCACGGCCCGCGCCATGCTTGACCGTCAACTCTACCACTCGGTCTTCATTAACTAGCTGCGCCCCGCGCCTCTTGCCGGGAGGTTGCGAAATCCATCTGTCAAAACAATATCTGCTGCGGGGCGACCAGCCCTGCGGCGTCTGTGCGTGGCATACACAGCCTTGCGCACAAAGGGATAGCCATGTTTGCATCACAGGATATTTTGCAGGGATGTCTGGAAATTGTGCGCCAGAGCGGCGACATCGTGCGTGAACACTGGGCAAAGCCCAGCAATGTGCGGCACAAGGGGCGCATTGATCTGGTTACGCAGACCGACCTGGCTGTGGAAGCCTTTTTGAAGGAAAAACTGGCAAACCTTGTGCCCGGCGCCGCCTTTATGGCAGAGGAAAGCAGCGAGAGCGAGAAGGAACCGGACGGCCTGTGCTGGATCATCGACCCTGTGGACGGCACTACCAATTTTGTGCACCGCATCCCGCAGGTTGCTACCTCGGTAGCGCTCTGGAACAAGGATCATGTGGAGCTTGGCGTGGTCAACATTCCCATGATGAACGAATGCTTCAGCGCGCAGCGCGGGCAGGGCGCGTACCTCAACGGCGCGCCCATAAGCGTGAGCAAGGCGGAAACCCTTGGAGATGCGCTGGTGGCCACGGGCTTTCCCTATGACTTTAGCGGGCGACTCGACAGAATACTGGAACGCCTTTCCCTTGTGCTGCCCAAAAGCCAGGGCCTGCGGCGCATAGGCGCGGCGGCGGTGGATATGGTCTATGTGGCCTGCGGCAGGCTGGATATGTTTTATGAAGAAGGCCTGAAGCCCTGGGATTTTGCCGCTGGCCTGCTGCTGGTGGAAGAAGCCGGGGGCAGGGTGACCAATTTGCGCGGCGAGGCCCTGCATTTTGGCGATGTGCTCATGGCCTCCAACGGGCTGGTGCATCAGGAGGCTGTTGATCTGCTTGGCCCCACGGCCGTATAAGAATACAGCGTGCACGGCCTGAGCAGGGCGTTCACGAAGTGTACGCAGGCCCAGCGAGTTACGCTCCTGCCGGGCAGGTTTTTCAACTGGCAGGCTTTTTACGGGTAAATTGAGGGCGTGTGAAGCAGCTCAGCGCGGGCGCACAAGGCCAGCCTGCACCGCCTGCCGCAAAAAGGGCGAAAGCAGTTCGCCAAAGTGTACGCCTAGGCCCCGCAGTTCGTCATAATCGACCAGCATGTGCTGATCCGGGTCACGCACGGCGGTGGCAGCCAGCGAGGCGGGCATGCGGCCTTCATACAGCGCCACAAAGGCGTTGAAATTGTCCGGCCCCGGCGGGGAAACGCCGAGCGCCAAAATGCGCCCCTCGTGGTTCCAGTCGTTTCTAAACAGCTCCTGCGCCTTGTGCTCGCTTGATTGCCCGGCGGGCAGCCGCCCGAAGGACGAAAATCCCCAGCCAAGGCCAGGGCGGTGCGTCAGCAGGGCGCGGCCAAGGCGGTCGCGCACAAGCAGGCCCACTGCCCGGTGGCGCAGGTTCTGCCTCAGTATGTCCTCGCCGCGCATGATGCACAGCGGTACATTGTTGTGATCCACAACCTCCTGCAAGTCAGGAGAGTTGCCTAATGAAGGATAAAGGCTGATTTTCATGAATGCTTCCACAGTGCGGGACGAACGCCTTCAGATGCTTGGGCCGCAGCATGCCGCCGCCATGTACGAGATTGAGCGCCAGTGCTTTCCTCTGCCCTGGTCAGAAGAGCAGTGCGCTGCCGCCTTTGGGCAAAAGGCTTTTTCGGCACTGGGAATGTTTCGGCATGAGGCGCTGATTGGCTATATATCAGTATATCACACGCTGGATGAACTGGAAATACTCAATCTTGCAGTTTTGCCGGATGAGCGCCGCAGAGGCCACGGGCGGCGTATATTGGGCGTGGTCTTGCGCCTTGCGCGTAAAATGGCTATAAACAAAATCTTGCTTGAAGTCAGAGTGGGCAACAGGCCCGCTATTTGTCTGTATGAGAGTTGCGGCTTCAAGCGAGAGGGCGTGCGCAAAAAGTATTATACCGATACTGGCGAAGACGCGCTCATCTATCTTTGTTCCATCTGATCCTTGAGGACGCCATGCAAAAAATATTTGCCGCCAACTGGAAGATGTATAAAACCCGCGCTCAGGCTGCCCAAAGCGCAAGCGATCTGGCCAAAGACCTCGGGCATATGCCTGCGGGGCAGGATGTGGTTGTTTTTGCGCCCTTTACGTCCATAAGCTGCGTGGCGGACGCCTTTAAAGGCGTGGCGGCGCTTTCGGCGGGCGGGCAGAACTGCTATCCCGCAGAAGAAGGGGCTTTTACTGGCGAAACTTCGCCCGCCATGCTGCTTGATGCTGGCGCAAGCTGGGTGCTGACCGGGCATTCCGAGCGGCGGCACATCATGGGCGAGGATGATGTACTGGTGGCCCGCAAAACAATTTTTGCCCTTGAGCACGGCCTCAAGGTGCTGTTCTGCATTGGCGAAACCCTTGACGAGCGCGAAGCTGGCAAGCTGAACGCCGTGCTTGAGCGCCAGCTTGCCGCTGTTTTTTCGGCCATGCCCGAGAGCCTTCGCGGCGCTGCCCTTGTGGGCAAGCTTGCCATTGGCTACGAGCCTGTGTGGGCCATTGGCACGGGCAAGGTTGCCGGGCCGGAAGAAGTGCTCGATGCCCACGCGGTCACACGGGCCTTGCTGAAAAAACTTGTGGGTGAAACCGCAGACAAGCTGCCCATCCTTTATGGCGGCAGCGTTAAGCCAAACAATGCCGCAGGGCTTATGGCCCTTGACAATGTGGATGGCCTTCTGGTAGGTGGAGCGTCTTTAGAAGCGCAAAGCTTCTTACAAATTATCGGGGCCTAACCCCACTTCGGGCGCGCCATCGGGCAGTGGCCGGACGGCGAGGAGGAATTCGTGCAGACTCTCATTCTTACGCTGCATATCATTGTGTGCGTGTTGCTGGTTATTCTTGTGCTGCTTCAGGCGGGCAAGGAAGGCATGGGCGTGATTTTTGGCGGTGGCAACAGCTCTGTGTTCGGCAGCGGCGGCGCAGGCGGCATTCTTGCCAAACTGACTGCCCTGATGGCCGTGATTTTTGTTATCACGTCGCTCAGCTACACCCTCGTGACAAGCTCGCGTCCTTCCAGTCAGTCTACGATTCTTGACGTGAAGATTGAAGAGCCTGCTGCTCCCAGGCCCGCCGCCCCGGCTGTTACGCCCGGAGCGGAAGCGACCCCGGCTCCTGTGGTTCCCGCTGCTCCTGCCGAGCAGAAGGCCCCGGCGCCTGCGGCTCAATAAGCGCAGCACCTGTTTTACTGCTAAAGCCGCGGCCTGTGCTGCGGCTTTTTTTATTCGCATACCTTATGAGTGGAGCCGTTATGTCTGACGCAGACGCCTTTGGGGCAAATCCGTTCCGCGCGCTCAACGCAAAAAAATTTCCCGAAAAGCAAAAAAACGGCAGCAATGAGCGCAAACCTACGCACCACGGGCAAGGCAAGGGCAAACGCGTGATAGCGTCTGCTGGCACTACGCTGGTTGCTGAAGTTTCGGATGAAGACTGCGATCTGTTTTTGAACGCCGTGAGCAGCGTGACCCCTGCCAAAAACAGCCGCAAGGCTGCAAATCCGGGTTTTTCGCTGGAAGAACGAGGTGCCTTGACCAGCATGGCCGATGCCCTGGCCGAAGAGCGCGGCAAGGGCAAAAAAAATAGGGGCAAGGGCACAACGCCGGATGCTGGCAAACCCGTGGGGGTATCTCCGGGAGCGGCCCAGACGCCGAGCGCCCATGCGTCACCTGGCACGGCGTCATCTGGCAAGGCGGCTCCTGCCAGCGCCGCATCTGGCCCCGTTCAGCATGAGGACGATGACGAAGCTGCGGCCTTTCTTGCCGCCATGGGCACGGTAAGCCCCCTCACTGGCGGCGGGCGTGATGTTGCCCCGGCTCCTGCCCCGGCAACGCCACCGCCTCACGGCGAGCTGAGCCTTCAGGATTTCATGGATGGCAAGCTGGAGTTTGCGCTGACGTTCTCTGACGAATACCTCGAGGGCCATGTGGTTGGCCTTGACCAGATGATTTTGAACAAGCTCCGCGCTGGCGGCCTCAGCCCAGAGGCCCATCTTGACCTGCACGGCCTCAATGCGATGCAGGCATTTGAAGCTCTGCGCGGTTTTTTTAAGGGAAGCTGGTACAAGGGCCTGCGCACGGTGCTGGTGGTGCCGGGCCGTGGGCGCAATTCGCCTGACGGCATGGGCGTTCTGCGCGAAAAGCTGCAAAGCTGGCTGACGCAGGATCCCTTCAAGCGGGTGGTGCTGGCCTTCTGCACAGCCCAGCCGCACGATGGAGGCCCGGGCAGCGTCTATGTGCTGCTGCGCAAGTATCGCAAAAAAGGCCGTATTTACTGGGAAAGAATGCCGGCAGATTCTGACCTGTACTAGGGCAGGTCATGGGAAGTTTTATTTTTGTGGTAGAAACGGGCTTGCAGATTTAATGCAAATAAATATCCCCCGGCATAGCCGGGGGTTTTTCATGTGCGCCTGTAAGGCTCT
>VSSQ01000177.1_pt2 | contig 74848 bp, 77 predicted proteins | sample 4763081 | NCBI WGS metagenome assembly VSSQ01 (sample SAMN12137344, study PRJNA551015) | bioreactor metagenome | isolation source: SDC9 anaerobic chlorinated ethene degrading culture | place: USA: Knoxville, Tennesee | collected 2015-01-01
AAGTTATATTATAAAATAATCTATATTATAAACATAATTTAGATTTTAAAAATAAGTTATATTATAAAATAATCTATATTATAAACATAATTTAGATTTTAAAAATAATCTATATTATAAATATGATCTAAATTATAAAAATAATCAAAAATTAATATTATATTAATATTATATTGATGATATTTTAATGGATAATATTGATATATTTAGAAATAAATAACATTAATATACTAGAAATAATAATTAGTAATTTTATAATTAAATTTAATTAAATTAAGATTGATATTGTTTCCATATTAAAGTGGTTTTATATCAAAGTGGTTTTATGATTGTATGTGTAAACTGTAATGCAAAATATGATGATAATGAAGTTATTTATAACTGTAAAGAATGTGGCTCTGTACTAGAAGTAGATATAGATATTGAAAGTTTAGATATCTCAAAGGACATTTTTGATTGTAGGAAAGATACACTATGGAAATATAAAGAACTCATGCCTGTTGATGAAAATAAGATAGTTTCATTAGACGAAGGCGGAACTCCTTTTTGCAAATGTGATAAGCTAGGTAAAGAACTTGGAATTGAGCTATATGTTAAAGTTGAAGGCTCAAATCCTACTGGAAGTTTTAAAGATAGGGGTATGAGTGTTGGAATGACAAAAGCTATGGAGCTTGGTGTGGACACTGTTGGGTGTGCTTCTACAGGTAATACTTCTGCATCACTTGCAGCTTATGCAGCTAGAGCTGGTCTTCAGTGTGTTGTACTTCTTCCAAGTGGTAAAGTTGCTCTTGGAAAATTAGCTCAGGCTATGTTCCATGGAGCTCGTGTGCTTTCAGTTAATGGAAATTTTGATGAAGCACTTGAAGCTATAACTGCACTTGCTCTTGAAAAACATTTATATCTTCTTAATTCTATTAATCCTTATAGGCTTGAAGGACAGAAATCCATCGGATTCGAGATTGTCCATGAACTTGGATGGAAATCTCCAGATAGGATTATACTTCCTGTAGGTAATGCAGGAAATATTTCTGCAATATGGAAAGGTGTAACTGAATTTTATAAAGCAGGTTTTGTTGAAAATTTACCTATGATGACTGGTATTCAAGCTGAAGGAGCATGTCCTATTGTGGATGCATTTAGGAAAAAAACTATGGAATTAGTGCCTACTGAAAATCCTGAAACTATAGCTACAGCTATTAGAATAGGGGCTCCAGTAAGTTCAACTAAAGCTTTAAGAGCAATTTATGACTCTAATGGTTATGCAGAAACTGTTACTGATGATGAGATTTTAGATGCTCAAAAAGAACTTGCAAGAAAAGAAGGAATTGGTGTTGAACCAGCATCTGCTGCTTCAATCGCAGGTCTTAAAAAACTTGTTGCTGAAGGAGTAATTGATAAAGGTGAACAAGTTGTATGTATTGTTACTGGACATTTACTTAAAGATCCTAATACAGCTATCGATGCTTGTGTTGAACCTACTAAAATCGATGCAGATATTAATGCATTAAAAAAGATTTTATTAAACAAATAGATTAAAAATCTATTTATCTTTTTATTTTAAATTCTTTTTAGCTATTTATTTTAAAATATTTTTTAGCTATTTTAATGGCTATTTATTTATTATTTTTAGATCTTTTTTATTGTATTTCTAATTTTTATTTTTCTATTTAAATTTTATTATTTTATTATTCTTATTTTATTATTTTATTATTCTTATTTTATTATTTTATTATTTTATTTCATTTTTTATTTCATTTTTTTATTCTCATTTCTTTATTCCATTTTATTATTATTCTATTATTTTATTATTCTTATTTTATTATTTTATTTTCATCTTATTTTCATTTTATTATTATTTTATTTTCATCTTATTTTCATTTTATTATTATTTTATTTTCATCTTATTTTCATTTTATTATTATTTTATTACTATTTTATTTTCTTATTTTTATTTTAGATTAGTTATTTTTCTATAATCTATGTAAAAGTTATTGATAATTTTCAATAACTTTATTTTTATAATTTTATTCCTATTTATTTAAAAACATAATTATTATGGCTATTAGTCAAGCTTATTTTATTAAAATTTTATCTAAATTTATTTAATTAAGTGGGTTTGTTTAGATATTCAATAATGAAAAATCGCAATCTTTAATATAAAATAAAATTGACTAAGTTTGGTGTATATTGAAATTTACTTACATAGAACCAATATATTTATATATGATAAAAAATACAGTTATAATTACAAATTTATGAGGTGAAAATATGGAATTACCAATTGCTCCTATCGGAAGAATCTTAAAAAATGCTGGCGCTGACAGAGTTAGTGATGGTGCTAAAGAGGCATTAGCTGAAGCAATAGAAGAATGTGGAAATGATATTGCTGCTAAAGCTGTTGGATTCGCAAGACATGCTGGTAGAAAAACTGTAAAAGTAGAAGATATTAAATTGGCTACCAAAACTTGTAGCTAATTAATATAGAGTGTTATATGGTTTTGCTTTATAGTAAAACTATTAATACTATATGGTACTACTTTTTTATGTAGTACTACCATTATATATGATTAATATATAAATGGATATTTTCTATTTTAATTGTTTATTTGTTTTTTATTTTATTTTATTTCTTTTGTTCTTTATTTTGTTTGTTTCTTTATTTTGTCTTTTTTTGTTTATATGCTTATTTTACTTGTTTTAATTGTATAATTACTTATATTGGGGTTTATTTCTTTATTTTGGCTTGTTTTAGTCATATATTTATTTTAATAATTTTAAAATAATATTTTTAAAATAATATTTTGGTATATAATTATTTTTTATATAGAATTATATTTTTATATAGATTTTTTATATAGAATTATTTTTTATATAAATTTTTTAATAGAATCATATTTTTATATATATTTTTTAATAGAATTATATTTTTATAATAATTATTTATTTTTTTCAATGTAAGAATTATTGAAATATATTTACTTAAATTTATAATTTGATATGTTTATGAAATGATTTAAATACAATAATCTTCATATGATTTATCAATAGCTATTTTTAAATAAAGAGATGCATAATTGAAAAACTTTATAAGCAATGAAAATATATTTATTATAGTCTATTCTCAAGACTTTAAATTTCATTAAATATATTTACTAATATTTTTATTGATATTGTTTCAATTCTGTTATTAATAAACAGTCATTTGAATTTTTGAGATTTTAGGGCTATAATTGATGCAATTAGTTTTTGACTATTGTGTAATGATGTTTTAGCTAAAATCGATTATTATACTAATAATATTTGATTAATATTCTATTTTTAGCTTATTTTATATTCTTAATCAATTTTAGTTCTTTTTGTAGACATTATAAAATATTTAATATAATATACTTATTATAACAGCAGATAATCTACATATTATGTTATAATTTAATTTGTTTATTTTATAATCAAATTTTATTATGAAAAATATTGTAGTTATTAAATTATTTTAGTGCTTAAATGATTATAGTACTTATTATAAGTTTTTTTAAAAACTGCAGTTATGATGTTTGCCGATGGATGGCAAATGCCAGATGAAAAAGGAGGTAAATAATATGGCAAAAGCAATTTATGTAAAATTTGACACCCCACAAGAAATAGCTGAAAAAGCTGAAGAAGCATTAGAAACCGCGAGAAATACTGGAAAGGTAGCTAAAGGAACTAACGAAGTTACCAAATTTATAGAAAGAGGAAATGCAGAATTAGTTGTAATTGCAGAAAATGTTGATCCTGCAGAGATTGTAGCACATATTCCTGTTCTTGCTGAAGAAAAAGAAATTCCTTATGTTTACTTATCTACCAAAGAAGAAGTTGGTGGAGCAGCAGGTTTAAATGTTGGAACTGCATCAGCAGCTATTGTTGACGCTGGTGAAGCTGAAGAGTTAGTAAAAGAAATTGTGGAAAAAGTCGAAGAACTTAAAAACTAATTATTTTTTTCGGTCTGTTTAATGAGCATTAATTTCTAAGAATAAATTTTTTTAAAAATATTTTCTTTTGAAATTTTAGCTCTAATTATATTAACAGGTGATTATATGGAAGAAGGAAGTCCAGCAGAAGTCATTGAAGTTTTAAAAAGAACTGGAATGACTGGTGAGGTAATGCAAGTTAAATGCAGAATCCTCGATGGAAGAGACAAGGGAAGGATATTAACTCGAAATATCATGGGTCCTGTTAGACAGGGAGATATTTTGATGTTATTAGACACAATTAGAGAAGCTAAGGAGATTAAGACTCCTTAAGTGATTATGGCTTTATGCTTCACATAAGGTATTCTTAATTAACTTAAATTCTAAAGGTGAATATAATGAGAACTTGTTCATTTTGTAAAGAAGAAATAGAAGAAGGTACTGGAAAAATGTATGTTAAAAAAGATGGATCCATATACTTCTTCTGTAGTAGTAAATGTGAAAAAAACATGATTAAGCTTGGAAGAGTTCCAAGAAAAGTCAAATGGGTAAAAGAAAATTAATATTATGATTAATTAATAATATTTTTTTTCATTTGATTATATTATTAAATTATATTAATTGATTATTTAATTATACTATTATTCAATAAGAATATTATTCATTATTTAATTAGATTATTTATTTAATTAGACTATTATTCATTATTTAATTAGATTATTTATTTAATTAGACTATTATTCAATTAGATTATTTGTTAAATTAGATTAATCACTCAATTCAATAATTATCAAATTATCCATAAATTTTAATTAGCAATTAATCAATAAATATAAGATTATGAGGTTAAAAAATGATGGAAAAAAGCTTTGTTATGATGAAACCAGATGCTGTCCAAAGAAGGATTATGGGAAAAGTCTTAACTCGATTTGAAGAAAAAGGACTTCAAGTTATTGCTGCAAAACTTTTAAAAATTGATGAAAGCCTTGCAAAAGAGCATTATGGTGAACATTCTGAAAAACCTTTTTTCAATGATTTAGTTAGCTATATAACTTCATCTCCTTCATTTGCAATGGTAATTGAAGGCGACGATGCAATATCATTGATTAGGAAAATAGTTGGTGCTACCAATCCTAAAGAAGCAGATCTTGGTACTATAAGAGGAGATTTTGCGATGGATATGGGTAGAAATATTATTCATGCTTCTGATTCTCCAGCTTCAGCAGAAAGAGAAATATCTTTATTTTTCAATGAAGATGAAATTTGTGAATATAAAATAGCTGATGATGCTTGGATTTATGAATAAATCTTTATTGATGTTTTATTAATAATTTATTAAGTTTTAGCTATTTAATGAAATATTATTTTAAATATTTTTAATAAATATTAAACTTTTAAATATATTTAATTAATATTAAACTTTTAATATTTTTAATTAATATTAAAATTTTAAATACTTTCAATAAATATTAAACTTTTTAAATATATTAAATATTCAAATATTAAATATTCTCATTGGTATTAAATTTATTAAATATTATTGTTCAAATAAAAAGATTTAATTGTTCAATTTAAAAAGATTGATTGATTTTTTATTTTAGAGATAGAATTAATCATTTTAGAAATAAAATTAATCATTTTAGAGATAGAATTAATCTTTTTATAAATAAAATTAATTACTATAAAATTGGAAAAATATGAAAATTAGGTCCCCTATTGTATCTGTTCTTGGCCATGTGGATCATGGTAAAACAACACTTCTTGATTTTATTAGAGGTAGTACTATAGCATCTAAAGAAGCTGGTGGGATAACTCAGCATATTGGTGCTACTGAAATTCCTATAGAAACAATTCAAAATATTTGTGGAGATTTTATTGGTAAATTAACTATCCAAAAAGACATTCCAGGACTATTTTTTATTGATACTCCTGGGCATGAAGCTTTTACTAGTCTTAGAAAGCGTGGAGGAGCATTAGCTGATTTAGCTATTCTTATTGTGGATATTAATGAAGGTTTTAAACCTCAAACTTTTGAAGCTTTAAACATTCTTAAAATGTATAAAACTCCTTTTATAATAGCTGCAAATAAAATTGACAGATTATTTGGTTGGGATTCTCATGAAAATTCTTCATTTTCAGAATCTTTTTCAAAACAAGCTAAAAATGTTCAATTAGGCTTAGACAAACAGATTTATGAATTAGTTGGAATTTTACATAAAGAAGGTTTTCAATCTGAAAGATTTGATAGAATAACTGATTTTTCTTCACAAATTAGTATTATTCCTATTAGTGCTAAATCTGGTGAAGGAATTGTGGAATTGCTTGCAATGTTATTAGGACTTGCACAAGAATATTTAACTGAACAACTAAAAATTGAAGAGAATTCTCCTGCAAAGGGAACAGTTTTAGAAATCAAAGAAGAAACTGGCCTCGGCGTAACTATTGATACTATTATATATGATGGTATACTTAAAAAAAATGATGAAATCGCTTTGATGGAAGTTGGTGATGTTCTTATAACTAAGATTAGATCAATTTTAAGACCTCTTCCTTTAGAAGAGATGAGAGATTCTAAGAAAAAATTCAAAAAAGTTAATGAAGTAGTAGCTGCAGCCGGTATAAAAATAGTAGCTCCTAATCTCGATAATGTAATTTCTGGCTCTCCTTTAAGAGTTACTCATGAAGGGGATCATGTTAAAGAAGAAATTTTAAGAGAAATAGAAGATATTACTATTCATACTAATGATAATGGAGTAATGGCTAAAGCAGACACTCTTGGTTCTCTTGAAGCTCTTGTAAATTTATTACAGTCTATGGATATTCCAATAAGAACTGCTGAGATAGGTGATGTTTCTAAAAGGGATGTTATTAATGCATCAATTGTACAGCAAGAAGATCCCTCTCATGGGGTAATTATTGCTTTCAATGTTAAAGTTCATCCAACTGCTCAAGAAGAGTTAGCTAATTCCGAAATAAAATTGTTCTCTGGTAATGTTATATATCAAATTACTGAAGAATATGATCTTTGGATTAAAAATAAAGAAAAAGAACAAAGACAAAAATGGTTGGATGCAATAATAAAACCTGGAAAGATTAGAATTATTCCTAAACTTGTTTTTAGACAGAGTAAACCAGCAATTGCAGGAATTGAAGTCCTTAGTGGAACTATAAAACAAGGATTGCCATTGATGAATAATAATGGTCATGTTGTTGGGTCTATTGAAAGTATGCAGGATAAAGGAGATAATTTACCTTCTATAAGTAAAGGTCAAAAGGTTGCAATGGCAATTAAAGATGCCATTATTGGAAAAGACTTTGAAGAAGGGGATGATCTTTATATTGATATTCCAGAAAAGCATTATAAAATATTAGAAAGAGAATTTAAAGATAAATTGAGTGAAGATGAATTTGAAACTTTAAATGAAATTTTAACTATTAAAAGGAAAGTGGATCCTGATTGGGGAGCATTTGGACTTTTTGAATAATTTAACTATATATTTTCAAATAAATAGTTTATTTCAAGTTTATTATTTACCATAGTTTAATACTTATAAAAAAAATAAAAACTAATAGAATAATTAATAGAAATAAAATTAATAGAAATAAAATTAATAAAAATGAAAAACTAATAGGATAATTAATAAAAATAAAAAAATAAAATAAAGATAATGATAAAAATATTAATAGAGGATAATAAGAATAATATAATAAAAAGTATATAATAAATTATTGATTATATATAAATATTAAATATGCTATGAAATTGTTATAATATTAAATATATTATGAAATTATTATTATAATATTATTATAATATGAATATTATGATATATCTTATGGTTTTATACTCACAAGAATGATAATTTAATTAAAAATTTTTATTAATATATAAAAAATTTTTATATATATTAAATTGTCAATTATTAAATATTAATTATTTATGTTTGTTTAAAGGAGGAATTTTTTGGTATTTAAAGTTGTTATTTCAGAGAAAGAAGAAAGTCACCAAATTGAAGTAGATAATAATAAAAAACAAATCGTTGGTTTGTCTATTGGTGATGAATTAAGTGGAGATTTAGTTGGACTTGAAGGATATACATTAAAAATCACTGGTGGAAGCGATAAGAATGGTTTCCCAATGAAAAAAGATGTTGAAGGTCCTAGAAGAATTAAAAGTTTATTATCTGGTGGTATAGGTTACAAACCTAAAGCTGATGGTGTTAAAAGAAGAAAAACATTAAGAGGAAATACTATATCTGATGATATTGTTCAAATTAATACCGTAGTAGCTGAAGCAGGTAACAAATCTATTGATGCTATACTTAATCCAGAAACTGAAGAATCTGAATCTTCAGAAGAATAATTGGGTTATTTTTAACTCTTTTATTGTATTAAATTGTCGTGTATGGAATTGTTGAATATTTTTAATATAAAAACACAGCAGGTGTAATCTGTGAAAGTACAGTCTGATGTTAACATAGGGCTAGTGGGTCATGTCGATCATGGTAAAACAACTCTTACCAAAGCATTATCAGGTATCTGGACAGATACTCACAGCGAAGAAACAAAAAGGGGCATATCTATTCGTTTAGGATATGCTGATATTGAATTTAGGAAGTGTAACAAGTGTGGTGAACCTTTGTGTTATACAACTGCTTTAACTTGTGAACACTGTGGAGAAGAAACTGAATTTTTAAGAAAAGTATCTTTTGTTGATGCTCCTGGGCACGAAACTCTTATGGCTACTATGTTATCTGGTGCTGCAATAATGGATGGTGCAGTTCTCGTAATAGCTGCAAATGAACACTGTCCTCAACCTCAAACAAAAGAACATTTAATGGCTCTTGATGTTATTGGTGTCACTGATGTTATTGTTGTTCAAAATAAAATTGACATAGTTTCTAAAGAAAGAGCTATTGAAAGTTATAAGGAAATTCAAGAGTTTGTAAAAGGTACCTGTGCAGAAGGTGCTCCAATTATTCCTGTTTCAGCTCAACAAGGAGCTAATATTGATATATTAATCGATGCTATTGATAAGAAAATTAAAACTCCTAAAAGAGACCCTAATAAACCTTCAAGAATGCATGTTGCAAGGTCATTTGATATAAATAAACCTGGTTCTCATCCTAATGATATTAAAGGTGGAGTAATTGGTGGAACTTTAATTCAAGGGACACTAAAACAAGGACAAGATATAGAAATTCGTCCTGGTATCGAAAATAAAAGAGATGGGAAAAATGCTTGGATATCTTTGACATCAAAAATTATTGGTTTAAATGCTGGTGGAGAAGAAGTTGATGAAGTAGGGCCTGGAGGATTATTAGGTGTAGCTACTATGTTGGACCCTTCACTTACAAAAGCAGATTCATTATCTGGTTCTGTAGCTGGAGAACCAGGAACTCTTCCTGATGTATTACATAGTTTTGCAATGGAAACCCATCTTTTAGATCGTGTTGTTGGTACTAAAGAAGAAAGAGATGTTGCTCCTATTAAAATCAAGGAACCTTTAATGATAAATTGTGGTACAACCACAACAATTGGTGTTGTAACAAAAGTTAAAGGTAATGTCCAAGTTACTTTAAAATTACCTGTTTGTGCTGATAAAGGCGATAGGGTAGCTTTAAGTCGTAGAGTAGGAGCTCGTTGGAGATTGATTGGTTATGGTATCATCCAATAATGTATCAGATAGAATTGTTGAAAAGGAAATTGTAATTGATACAAATTTTTTATGATTCCCTTTCAGTTCAATATTGATATAATAGATGAACTTGAAAAAGCTTTTCCTTCATATAAATTGACTACTACCAATTTTGTTATAAATGAGCTAGTTGGTTTAAAGAAAAATTTAAAAGGCAAAAATAGGGTTGCAGCAGGAATTGGTCTTAAAATAGCTAAATCTGCGAATGTTTTAATAAAAGAGATTTCTCTTAATAAAGACGAATCTGTAGATGATGGTTTACTTAGAATTTCAAAAATTTTAGCAACAAACGATATTGAGCTAAAAAAAAGAGCAAGAAAAAAAGGTATAACTGTTGTTTATCTACGTCAAAAAAGATATGTTGCCTTTGATGGATATTTAGAATGAATTTAATTGAATATTAAATAATGGTGGAAATATGAATTTATGGACTGAATTAAATCCAGGATCTGAGTTTCCTGAAGTAATAAATGCAGTAATTGAAATTCCTAAAGGATCAAGAAACAAATATGAATATGATAAAGATATTGAAGCTTTTGCTTTAGATAGAGTATTATATTCTTCAGTAGTATACCCTGCTGATTATGGTTTTATTCCTCAAACTATCTATGATGATGGAGATCCGATGGATATTATGGTATTAATAGATCAACCAACTTTTCCAGGTTGCGTAATTGCTTCAAGACCAATTGGAATTATGGGGATGATTGATGGTGGAGATAAAGATTATAAAATTCTAGCTGTTCCTGTTGATGATCCAAAATTTAAAGATATTAACAATATATCTGATATTCCCTCCCATGTTCTAGATGAAATTGAGGAGTTTTTTAAAACTTATAAAAATCTCGAAGGCAAAAAAGTTGAAGTGCTTGATTGGGAAGATGCTGAGATAGCTAAAAAAGAAGCTATTAGATCTATTGAATTATACAAAGAGAAATATTAATACATAATTGGAAATTAAATTTATATTTAATTTTATTATAATTTATTTATCATATATTTTATATATTAAAATATATTTAAATAATTTTATCATATGAATATTATGAGGGATTTATTTGTACTATTTAACAAAAATTGAGGATACTGTGAGAATTCCTCCTTATAGGTTTGAGGATCCTCTAGAAGAAGTGGCTATTGAAACTTTAAATGAAACTTACAATGGTATGCTTGATAAAAAATTAGGCTTACTTGTTAGTGTAAATGATATAGAGGTCATTGGGGAAGGTAAAGTAATAATGGGTGATGGTGCTGCTTACCATGAAGTTATTTTCAATGCAGTATTCTTTAAACCAGAATTATATGAAATAATTGATGGTGAAGTTATTGAAATAGCTGAATTTGGAGCTTTTATCCGTATCGGCCCAATGGATGGTTTAGTCCATGTTTCTCAAGTTACTGATGATTATATCAATTATGACTCCAAGAGAGGAGCTTTACTTGCTAAAGAATCTAAAAAGAGCCTTGAAGAAGGAAATTTTGTCAGAGCTAGAATTGTTGCTGTTAGTTTAAAAGGCAAATCCACTAAAGAAACTAGGATTGGACTCACTATGAGACAACCTAATTTGGGAAGATTTGAGTGGATTGATGATGAGAAAAATAAAAGTAAAAAGTAAGATATAACTACTTTAATTATTAGGAAGTATTATAATATGAGTATGAAAGCTTGTACATCATGTAAAAGAATATCTACTAAGGAACGTTGTCCTGTTTGTAACAATCCTACTTCAACTAATTGGAGTGGTCTTTTACTGATTATAGATCCAGAAAATTCTGATATAGCTAAAGAATTAAATATTGAATTACCTGGTGAATATGCTCTTAGAGTAAGATAAATTAATATTATATATATAATGATTTTTATTATGTATAAATAATAATTATCAGATTATAATTGAATTATATTGTATTATAATTGAAATTGTGTTATATTATAATTGAATTGTATTATAATTGAAACTGTATTGTATTATATTATAATTGAATTGTTATTTATCTATAAATGAATTGTTATCTATTTATAATTTAATTATCTATTAAATTAAAAATTATTAAAATAAAAATAAAATTTAAATCTGGATTTATTTACATATTAATCTATTAAATTTGATTCAATTTAAATTTGAGAATATATAATAAATTTTTATTATTTATTATAAATTTTGGACTTATAATAAATTTGAATTTTATAAATTTTCCAAAAATTTTTTCATATATATTTATATATTTAAGAGGTTTAATCGTGTTAGTATTAGATGAAGCTGATAGAAATAAATTTAAAAAACCTTTAGGTAAATTATACCCATTGTTTGAAGATGCATTACCTAAAATTCTTTCATCTAAATTTTTAATATCTGTTGGAGATGCAACAACTAATAATCTTCTTAATGAAAAAATTTATCCTAATATTAGTATTATTGATAATTTAATTCAAAGGAAAATTCATAATAATAAAATAATTCAAAATAATGAAATTAATCGCACTGAAAATGTTTTGTTTACAAAAAATCCTTCAGGAACTATTACTGATGAACTATGGGAAACCATAGATATAGCTATCAAAAATGCAACAAATGATGATATAAAACAATTAATTGTTGTAGATGGGGAAGAAGATCTTGCTGTTCTTCCATGCATCATAATGGCTCCAGAGAATGCTACTATTTTATATGGGCAACCTAATGAAGGATTAGTATTTTTAAATGTTTCTGATGTAAGAAATAAAGCTAATGAACTACTTAAGTTGTTCAAAAAAGTAGCTAACTAAAATTATTTAAATAAAGGTTATATTAAATTAAAGAGGCTTAAAAATGGAAATTGATATTTTAAGTAAAAAAGAAAATAAAGTATTAGATAGGACTGAAGTTAAATTTGATTGTATTTATTCTAATGAAGCTACACCTAAATTATTAGATGTTAAAAGTAAATTAGTAGCTTTATTAGACACTAAAAAAGAATTAATTGTTGTTGATTCTGTTCAACCTCAATATGGTCAAGCTAAAGCTGCAGGTTATGCAAAAATTTATGGCTCAGTTGAAAGTTTAAATAATATTGAAACTGAACATGTAATGGCTAAAAATAAAGAAGCCGAAGTTGTTGAAGACACTGAATCAGAAGAAAATTCTGCTTCTGAAGAATAATTATAGTCTGGAGGACTCAAACTATGAAAAAATCTACACTTTATGAAGTTGATGGAGACAAATTAAAAAGGAAAAATCCGTTTTGTCCTCGATGTTCTGGTGGTGTATTTATGGCTGATCATGGTGATAGATATGCTTGTGGAAAATGTGGATATACTGAGATTAAAAATAAAGATTAATTCTTCTTTTTAATTTTCATTTAATTTTTATATTTATTATTAGAACTTTTTATTTTTATAATTCTATAAATAAAATTTTATTATTTAATATTTTTTACTATTTTTAATTTTTTATTATTTTTATAGATAAATTTTTGATTATAGGGATTTATCTAATTGAGATTATTATACAATTCTTTTATCTAATTTTTCATCTAATTTTTTTATTTAATTTCTTTATACAATTCTTTTATCTAATTTTTTTATCTAATTTTTTTATTTAATTTTTTATTAATAATTTTTATTTTTAATAAAAAAAGTTAATAAGGGATATATAACTAATATAAGTACGTATAGAAAATATATTTTTTATTGTTTACTAATAAATTTTATAATAATTGAATATGATAATTAAATATAATAATTAACATATAATAATTTTTTTAAAAATTAAATATAGATATCTATGATATGTTTAATTAATCATTAGAAATAGAAATAGAATTTCTAAGGGGTATTGAATTGAATTTAAGAAGTGGAAGATTAGATAAAAAGATGACAGAAGATGCAGCAGAATATACATCTTCACTTGATGCAGATAAATATATCTTTGATAGTGATGTTAAATGTAACTTTGCACATGTATTGATGCTAAAAAATGAAGATATTATTGATGAAGAAATAGCTGATAAAATATTAGAGGCATTAACTAAACTAAGAGAAGAAGGGTTTGAAGCACTCAATTTTGATTATTCTGTTGAAGATATTCACATGGCTGTTGAAAATTATGTTACTGATATGGTTGGTCAAGAAGTAGCTGGTTTTATGCACACAGCTAAATCAAGAAATGACCAAGTTGCTACTGATATTAGGTTGGCTTTAAGATCTAAGATAATCGAAATTCAAATAGCTATCTTAGATTTTATTGAGGGATTAGTAAAATTATCTGAAGAACATAAAGAAACAGTTACTATTGGTTATACTCATCTTCAACATGCTCAACCAATTACTATAGCTCATAATTTTATGGCTTATGCTCAATCATTAAAAAGAGATTATCAAAGATTAGATGATACATATAAAAGAGTTAATCAGAATCCACTTGGCTCTGCAGCTATGACTACAACTAGTTTTCCAATCAATAGGGAACTTACTACTAAACTTCTTGGATTTGATAATTATCTTGAAAATTCCATGGATGGTGTTTCAGCAAGAGATTTTATATCTGAAACAGTTTTTGATTTAGCTACTTTAACCACAAATTTGTCAAAAATGTGTGAGGAAATGGTATTGTGGAGTACTTATGAATTTGGAATTATTGAGATAGCTGATGAATTTTCTTCAACTTCATCAATAATGCCACAGAAAAAGAATCCTGATGTTGCAGAAGTTGCTAGAGCTAAATCTGCTGTAATTAATGGGGAATTAGTTACTATAATGACTATATTAAAAGCTATACCTTATACTTATAATAGGGATTTACAAGAAATAACTCCTCATCTTTGGAATTCAGTAGAAATGGCTTATAATACTCTAAAAATTGTGAAAGATATGGTATTATCTGTAAAAATTAATAAAAATAGATGTTTAGAGTTAGCCAGTGCTAATTTTGCAACTGCAACAGATTTAGCTGATGTAATGGTTAGGGAATCAAAAATTCCATTTAGAACAGCTCATAAAATTGTAGGTCGTCTTGTAAATCTTTCTATTGAAATGGATTTAGAAATTGAAGATATTAGCTCTAGTTTCATAGATGGAATATCTAATGATTTAGGTTTTGGTAAATTAAAATTGTCTGATGATATTATTCAAAAATCTCTTGATCCTTTAGAAAATGTTAAAATGAGACAAGTTCCAGGTGGACCTTCTCCTGAAATGGTTCAACTAGCTTGTGATAACATGAAAAATTTTCTAAAAGAAGAATTTAGTAGGAAAATTACTGAAGATTAATTTTTTTATTGATTACTTATTGATTATATGTGGAATAGTTTAACATGTTATGTGTGAATAGTTTAAAATAATTTTAATAAATATATCCTTAAAGAGTTATATTTTAAATGGCTATTGTAATATTTAATAACTATATTTTTAAAGAGTTATATTTTATTAAAAAAAAAAGTGTGTCAAAAGCAACCTAAAGTCTACCTAAAAATATTATTATACTAATTTGTGGGATTGAATATACTAATTAAATCAATTCCAACAAAAACAATCAAATGAGATATGGTTGTTAAAAAATATAAAAAAATACTTCGGAATTTCAATATCAACTATTATAAAAGACTTAAAAGAACTTTTAAAACTTTAAACTAATATTTAAAATAAATTAAAAGGTAAAAAGAAAAGCAGGATATATTGTAACATGAAAAATGACACAGATTTCATTGGAGTATATCAACTAGTTAATATTAGGTTGTGTCTGAAAAATGATTGAACATAATCAAATTAAATTATTTAATAACAAAGAAATAAGAAGTTTATGGAATAAAGAAGAGGAAGAATGGTATTTTTCAGTGATTGATATTGTGGGAGTTCTTAGTGGAAGTAAAAACCCTAATGATTATTGGTATAGGTTAAAACAAAGAGAAAAAGAAAATGGAATTGAACTATCGACAAATTGTCGAAGTTTGAAACTCCCTGCCAAAGACGGCAAAATGAGATTAACTGATGCTGCTGATACTAAAGGAATTTTAAGAATTATACAATCAATACCTTCTCCAAATGCCGAACCTTTTAAATTATGGTTGGCAAAAGTTGGCCATGAACGTTTAGATGAAATAGCTGATCCCCAATTAAGTGTTGAAAGAGCAATAAGTAACTATAGAAAAAAAGGATATAGTGAACAATGGATTACTCAATGATTAAAAACAATTGAATTTAGAAAAGAACTTACTGCTGAATGGGATAGGGCAGGAGTTGAAGAAGGTAATGAATATGCTATCTTAACTAATGAATTGAGTAAAGCCTGGTCTGGAATGACAACTGGAGAATATAAAGATTTTAAAGGATTGAAAAAGGAAAATTTAAGAGATAACATGACTAATTTAGAACTTGCTCTTAATATGTTAGCTGAAGCAACTTCTACTGAATTTTCTAAAGCTGAAGATCCTAAAGGTCTTGATGAAAGTAGAGTGGTTGTAAAGAGAGGTGGAAATGTTGCTGGTGAAGCAAGGAAAAATATTGAAAAACAATTAGATAGGACAATTTTAAGTAAAAAGAATGCATCAAATCCAAAATTATTGGATGAATAATATTTGTTTTTGTATTAAATCTTTGTTATCTTATTTATCATAATTGCTATTAAAATTACTATTATAATTATTATCAGAATCATTTCAAAGTCGTTTGTAAAATCCTGCCTAAAAATAATATTATACTAAATATAAAAGAATAAAATAATATGCTAGAAGGTTACTTTAATAAGTAATAATAGAAATTTTGATAAAATACTTTTTCATCAAAAGTTATTTCAAAAGGGAATCAACAAAACATTACAATTTACAAGTGCCAAGAGATACTTTAAATAAATATATTTTTAATGAATAATACATTTAATTATCACATTTCTAATTCATCTAATCTTTTTTCTATTTCTTCATCAGTTAAATCTTCTTCTATTTCATCTTCATCAGTAATCTCTTTATTTTTTTTACTCTTTTTTTTATTAGTATCTTTTTCAGATTTAGATTTTTCTATTTTTAATTTTAATTCATAATTTTCTCTTATTTCCTTTGATAACTTTTCATCTCCCTCAATAATAGGGCCAGTATAGTCACAATCTTTACATTCCCATATAGACCAATTTTGAGGAATTATCCAATCAACATTTTTTGATCCACATCTTGGACATATTTTCATTTTATCTACCTAATCTTTAATATTTTTCATTTTTTTATATTCATATTATTATATATTCTATTACTTAATTATAGAATGTTATATTATAATCTTATAGAATAAGACTTTTTTGGATAATATTATATACAATCAAATACAAAATATTTACTATGAAATCCAATAACACCAATTTAGCTATAGGAATTATTGCTATTATAGCTGGGCTTTTAGTGATTGTTTTCCCTAATATTGTTGCCTATGTAATAGGATTAGTTCTAATTGCCTACGGAGTATTGAACTTTTTATAATCTAATTTATATTATAATTTTTTTAAGGAATTATATTATAACTTCTTTTAAAGATTGTAATATAAATTAATAGATTATAATATGTGGTTGTAAAAGTATATATCAGAAATAACATATTTTTTTATTTTTTATTTTACATTTTTTTATTTTTTTATCTTCTATTCTCTTTATTTTATATTTTCTTTTTTTTTATCTTCTATTCTTTTTATTTTATATCTCTTTATTTTTTATTTCTATAATTTTTATTTTGTATTATAAAAACTCCATATTAAATCAAGTGCTTCACCAGGTTCCAATGCACTAGATCTTGTTTCTCTAAGTATTCTTTGTATTGAAAATTTTTTGAAATATGGGTATTTTTTATGTGATTCATGTAAAAGAGGACAACCAAATCCTTTTATTTTTTCTAAGTTATATTCACTCATTATTTGTTTTATCTCTTCTTTTCCTATTGATAAAGTGGCAGGTAAATTTAGCCTAAACATATATTGATCTTTTTTTTCTGAATTATTATACTTTGTAATACATTGGGATCCTGTGGAAAGCATATCTCCAAAAATTACTAGATTTATATTCTTATCTTCACCATATTTAAATAAAGCAGCTTGTGTTTCTTTTGAACATCTTCCACAGGGATGAAATTTTCCCTCCAATGAATTTTTTATTATTTCATTATAATCTATATTTATATATTCATGTTTAACTGAAATTTTTTCACATAATTTTTTTATATTATGTTTAAATTGATTAGGAAGTATTATTGTTCCAGGATCGACTGTAACTGCTATTGGATTAAAACCCAATTTTTTTGCTATTACTAATGAAAAGCTACTATCAACTCCTCCGGATAGTGCTACTATAGCTTGATTTTTTTGATTATCCTCTTCATATTTATTTTCATCAAAAAATTCATTAAAGTTGAAGCTATAAATGTTTTTTAATCTCTCTTCTAAGGTGTATTTTAAATTATTAAGAGTTTTTATCATTGTTCTTGATATATTGTTTTTTTTCTGTTCTTCTATGAACGAATTAACTTTATTTAATGATAAATCCATCCTATACTCTTTTATTAAATAATCAGAATAACTTTCAACATGTATTTTATTAATTTTTAACTTTTCTCTAAGTTTACCTACAACCCATCCACCTTTTCCAATAATAGCTGATTTTTCAGGGCGATCAGGAGTTATAATCCACAATTCATCATTTTTTTCATCATATATTATTTTTTTTATATTAATTTCAGAATCTTCATGTCCAATTTCTTTTCTTATATCTTCAATATTATTTTTAATATTATTTTTTATTATTTTCAATGTTTCACCGTTTTAAGTTTTGAAAACATTCTAATAAAATTATAAATAGTTTATATTATTTTTTGTTTGAAATTGCTGATTTTCTTTTGAAAATTCAATATTATCGTATAATCTTATATACTTAAATAGATATAATAGTTTATAATAATTATTTGGATATAAAATTATGTTGGATATAAAATATTAATATTACATAAATTAATTAAATATTATATAAAATATTTGAATTATATATAAAATAATTAAATAATTTATAATAAACTTGTAATATATCTATAAAAAATTCAATATTGATTTAATAATATTTTTATTAGAATGTTAATTGATATAATTTATGTTTATTATAATTAATTAGCTTAATTTAAAGTATTAATTTAAATTATTTATTAATATTATTTAGTAATGTAATTTGTTTAATGTTTAGTTGTGATGATATTAGTATAATATTTTTTGGTTAATAAAATTAAGAAGAAAAGTATAATTATGATAAATAACATATTATTTATGCTATGATATTTATTAATATTAAAATAGGAGTTTAATGAAATGGCTAGCTTATTAGGAATTTTTAATGATGATAATGATGAATTTTATCAAAAACTAGCTAAAGAAAATATTAAGCTTGGTATTAATTATAAAAGATTCAGTAAACCTCCTGTTTTTGGAAAAAATCTCCTCTTACGTTCTAATACCATTATTTATAATGATGTTGTTATGGGTGATGACTTTAAAACTGGCCATAATGTAGTAATTAGGGAAAACACTAATATCGGTGATGATGTTTTAATTGGAACTAATACTGTAATTGAAGGAAATTGTACCATTGGATCTAATGTTAGGATTCAATCTAATGTTTATATTCCTACAAATAGTGTAATTGAAGATAATGTATTTGTCGGTCCATGTGCTTGTTTTACTAATGATCGTTATCCTGTCAGGGTGGAATATGATTTAAAAGGACCTCAGATTAGGAAAGGTGCTTCTGTAGGAGCTAATACTACTTTTCTTTCAAATATTGAAGTTGGTGAGGGAGCTATTGTAGCTGCTGGAGCAGTTGTTACAAGGAATGTGCCGTCTTTCTATTTAGCTATTGGTGCACCAGCTAAAATTAAACCATTACCTGACCATTTAAGAGTTCCTAATATTCTTTAATATTATTTTTTTTCTTTTGTATAATTTTTATAATTAATTATATTATATACAATTTATATACAAATTTTTAATATATTTTATTTCTTATTTTTATAATTTTATATATTATTAAATTATATTATTATTATTATTATTATTATTATTCTATGTGATATAGTTAAATTTTTCATTAATATTGCTATTTATTTATATTGTACTGAAAGAGTAATATTTATTAAGGTAGTTAAATATAAAATAATAAAATAATGTTTTTGGCATTGTTTTTATATTTATTTTTCAAATTAAATAATTCATTCTTCTTGATTGAATTATGATTTTTCTTAAATGATTTTTTTTGTCAAGTTAGATAATTATTTTAAATTATAATTAATATTAGATATAAAAACATGTTGAATATAAAATTATGTTGTATATAAAATTTATAGTAATTACAATTATAGTTCATAAGGAGATAAAATGATAGTAAAAGATTGGTGTATGTTCTGTGGAGAATGTGCGGGAGTTTGCCCAAGGAATTTAATTGAAGTAAAAGAATCTGCTTTAATTTTCGATGAAAGTGAATGTAGAGATTGTAGTACTTGTGTCAAGGTATGTCCGGTCACAGCACTAGAAAAAGAATAGGATAATAATATATTTAAAATTATTAGATAATATTTATTAGGTGGATACAAAAATGATTAAAACTGATGTATTAGTAATTGGGTCTGGACCTGCAGGATCATCAGCAGCTAAACATGCTGCTTTAGGAGGAGCTGAAGTAATAATTGTTGATAAAAAATCTGAAATAGGTGCTCCAAAACGATGTGCTGAGGGAGTTTCAAAGGCAGGACTTGCAGATTTAGGAATTGAGCCAAATAATCGTTGGGTTACTAAGGAACTTGATGGTGTACGTTTAGTATCTCCAAATGGGACTGATGTATGGCTAACATCTGATGAAATCGAGCTTCCAGAAGCAGGGTATATTTTAGAAAGGAAAATTTTTGATAAATATATGGCAATGGATGCAGCTAGGGCTGGAGCTGAAATTAGGATAAAAACACTTGCTCACGGTATGAGAAAAGAAGGAGATGCTTATGTTGTTACCTGTGAACATATGGGTGAGTTATTTGAAATAAAAGCTAATATCATAATAGCTGCTGATGGACCAGAGTCTCGTGTAGCTAGATGGGCAGGGCTTAAAACAGCTACTAAAGCAACTAACATGGAATCCGGTATCCAATTTGAAATGGTCGGAGTAGAAATGGAAAAAAAAGATGTTATTGAATTTTATTTTGGTAGTGTTGCTCCAGGAGGTTATGCTTGGATTTTCCCTAAAGGTGATGATATAGCTAATGTTGGTCTTGCTGTAATAACTAATGATACTGATAAGTCTCCTTATGAGCATCTTAAAGATTTTGTAGCTAATTGTCCTGCTACTAAAAATGCTCAAGCAGTTGAATTTAATATCGGTGGAGATCCTGTTGGTGGAATGCCAAAAAAAATATATGAGGATAATATTCTTGTATGTGGAGATGCTGCAGGCCAGGTAAATCCTTTGACTGGTGGAGGAATCATTAGTGGTATGAAAGGAGGAATGCATGCAGGTATTGTTGCTGCTAATGCAATATCTGATAATGATTTTTCAGAAAAAAGATTGAAAGAATATGATTCTAATGTTAGGGATGATATAGGTCATGAAATTGATAAATATTTAAAAGTAAAGGATTATGCTCTATCTTTATCTGATAAAGAACTTGATTCTGTTGCAGATGCTTTCCAAGACATTAAATTTGAAAAAGTGAGTACTACTGAACTTGTAAAGAATTTAATAAAAGTCTCTCCTAAGGCATTACTAAAATTAGGCAAATTATTATAGTATTTAATTATATTAATTGATTTTTAATTTCTTTTTAAATATTAAATATTTTTTTTCTTTTATTTTAATATATTATATTTATTTTCCTCTTATTTTATTATTAGGTATTTTTTATTTTTTTATTTTGGATATTAAACATATTTATTTTCTTTTACTTTGGTTAAAAATTATTTTTAATAAATTTTTTTATTAATCTCTATTACTAATTTTAACACATAATAATTCTTTATTTATTTATAAATATTTTTTATTCTCTTTTTTTTATTTTTTAAGATTTTATATGAATTTTAACTAAATAAATTTCTTATTTGTAATATTTTTTAATTATTTAATAATAATTTTTTATTAAAAATAGTCAAATATATATCAAAAGATGTATAAATAAAAATACACATTTGCATTATGAATTTGACTCTATAAAGATGAGGTGAATCTATGTTAGAACTTTACAAAAAAATGATAAGTGAAGCTATAGCTGCTCAAAGAGCAGATGTTAGTACTGTTAAAAAAAATAGGGGAAAAGAGTTTAAAATTAAAGATGCTGAAAGTTATGTAAAAGTAGCTGGGGATATGAAAGCTATTGATGGTCAAGCACAATCAGTAATTGATCTTCATGTTAACTCTGTTAATACACACTTTAACACATTAAGTAGTTTAACCGACACTGTTAGGCCTGAAGATGATCCATTTGTAGAACATTATCAGACACCTGCTATTCTTGAAATTCTTTGTGAAGAAGATGAAGATTTTGAAAAAAGTTTAAAAACCTTTATATCAACTATTGATGATTGTGAATCATTAATTGGAAAAGAAGTTATTAGAAGATATGGTGGTTTTTATGGTCCAACTTGTGTAGTTGATTTTGCACTTATTCCTGGAAGTACTAGTAATGTAGTTAATCAGATATTATTAGAAACTAATATTCCCGATATACATAAACAAGCTATTTTAGCTGCTAAATCATGGGGAATGAATACTTCATACGGTGTTGGAGAAGTATTTTCTAATGAGCTTGAATCTGGCAGTACTGCTGGAGAAGCTGTAAAAAAAGAAATTGATATGATTAAAAAAATTTATCAAACACCAATTGATGCTCAAGCTGATTTAATGGATAATGCAGGGCATACTTCATTTGATGTTCGTAAATATATGTCAAAATACAAAAAAGAGATGAGAAATACTACTATTAATGCTATTGAGGATGGTGTTCATTATGCTAACATTGTAACTGTTCCTGCTTATTGTGTAGGTGATATTTCTCACCATATAGCTCAATCAACTTATAATATGTGTAAAGATGATATGATTATGGGGATAATTGAAGCTACTACTGATGTTATTGATAACACTTTAAATTCAAATATCAATAATTATAAATCAGAGTTTGATGTTTTATCATTAGCTACTGGTTCTTCTGCAGCTGCAGTTGAATATATTCTTGAATTAGATGGTTTTAATGCTCCAATGATTGTCGATCTTTAGACAAAACGTTTCCATAATTTTGTACAGCAATTCCCAACAAGAGGGGCTGCTGCAGAACTCCATAATTGTGATTTTATGGATATGATATATAGGGGATGGGGTTATACTGATAAAGCAAGAAGATTAAGAAGTAGTGAAAAAGAAAATTTAACTCCTGTTGTCAATGGTTTTAAAGTTGATCTTGATCCAATTAGAAATAATGAAATAGTTATGAATCCACAAAGATATACTTATCCTGCATGTGCTATTTCTGTTAGATTCTCTTCATTAATGAGATTAGCAGATTATCCATGTCTTTTAACTAGTGAACCTGTTACAGCTACATTAATGACTAATATTATAGCTCTACATAAAGATAATCCTGCAGCTCCAGTAAGAGGTTGTAAAAATTGTGCTTCAGCAGCTCTTGTAGATTTCAGACATCATTACTGTCAATGGAGAGAAGCTGTATAATATCTAAATTATTGATAGTTTAATTTAAAATATATTTTTATTAATTTTTCATATTTTTTTCTATGAAAAATGAAATTAGACTATGGGTTATTTTTTTATTAAATATTTCATATTTAATTGGAGGTATTTTATGACCTGTGGAATTGAAAAAAAAGTTTTGGCTGAATTAATTGGAACTTTTTTATTAGTATTTTTTGGAACAGGTTCTGCTGTTGTCACGCTGTTAATTACAAATACTTTTGATCCAAATAATGTTGGTATTGGGGTGCTTGGAGGTCTTGGTGATTGGATAGCTATTGGTTTAGTTTTTGGACTTACTGTAATGGCTTGTATTTATCTTTTTGGAAAAATATCTGGTGCACATTTAAATCCTGCTGTTACTATCGGTCTTTTGGTTACAAAAAACATATCGTTAGGAGATTCTTGTTATTATTTTGTTGGACAATTTATTGGTGCAATACTTGGAAGTTTAGCTCTTTTAGCTACTTTAGGTATGCAAGCTGTTACAATTGGTGGATTAGGTGCTACTGCTCCAGGTTTAGGGGTTAGTTATTTTCAAGCCATATTTGCAGAATTTATTGGTACTTTTTTCCTGATGTTAGTAATAATGGGGGTAGCTGTGGACAGAAAGGCAGATCCTGGATTTGCAGGGATTTCAATTGGTTTTACAGTTGCAGCAGTAATTGCAGTTTTAGGAGCATTTACAGGGGCTTCAATTAATCCTGCCCGTACTTTTGGTCCATATTTAGTTGATTTATTAGCTGGAGGTACAAACTTCTGGATTTATTATCCTATTTATTTAGTTGGTCCTATTTTAGGTTCAATTGTAGCGGCATTGGTATACTCTTATATTGCGAAAGGTACTGATGTTTGTGAACTACCTCAACCATTCCAAGAATAATTTATTAAATAATTTTTTTATTTTATTTTAAATATTTTTATTTATTTTTTTAATTATTCTATAATTATTCTTTAATTATTCTATAATTATTCTTTAATTATTTTTAATTATTTTTAGTTATTTTTAGTTATTTTTAATTATTTTTAGTTATTTTTATCTATCTCTTTAATTTAACTATTAAAATTTAAAATTTTTATATAAACATCTATTGTTTATAATATAATTTTTTTATAAATAGTTTAATATTTTTTATTTTATCATAATGATTTTTAAAATATTATTTTTTTAACTTTTTAATTATAATATGATAAGTTATATAATAAAAGAACAACAAATCTTAATATTAATAATAAAATAATTAAAATTACTAATTATTTAATTTATAATTGGTATGGAAAAATTAGTATATTTTAATATTTTAATAAATTTTCAATATAAAATTATAAAAATTAGGTGTAAATTGAATGATTCTAATCACTGGTGGTGCTGGATACATAGGGGCTCACGTCAACAAAGAACTTCATAATGAAGGTTATGACACAGTTGTTTTAGACAATCTCTCTTCTGGACATAAATATGCTGTTAATTGGGGAGAGTTTAGAGAGGGTGATATATCTAATATAAATTTCATTGATTCTATATTCAATGAGTTTGATATAGAGGGAGTTATGCATTTTGCAGCATTTACTTCAGTAGGAGAATCTGTTAAATACCCTGCTAAATATTTTAAGAATAATTATAAAAATACTTTGAATTTATTGAAGGTTATGAGAGAAAATAATGTAAATAAATTTATATTTTCTTCAACTGCCTCTGTATATGGTATTCCTAAAAATATCCCAATTACTGAAAATGATATTTTAAATCCAATTAATCCCTATGGAAAATCTAAATTAATGGTTGAACTTGCATTAGAAAGAGAATTAAAGTTAAATCCTAATAATTTTAAATATTCTGCTCTTAGATATTTTAATGCTTCTGGTGCAGATATTGATTGTGATATTGGGGAGGATCATAATCCTGAAACTCATCTTATTCCTCTTATTTTAGATGTAGCTATGGGAAAAAGAGATAAAATTAAAATATTTGGTGATGATTATAATACTCCTGATGGAACATGTATAAGAGATTATATTCATGTAAAAGACATCGCACAGGGACATATAAAAGCATTTGAGTATCTTAATTCATTTGATAATTTAGATTCTAATTCAAATCCTAATACTAATTCAAATTCTAATCTTAATTCTTTAACGAATATCTTTAATCTTGGTAATGGTAATGGTTTTTCTGTTAAAGAAGTTATTGAAACTTGTGAAAAAATTACAGGAGAAGAAATTAAAAAAGAAGTTGTTGATAGGAGAGAAGGTGATCCAAGCATATTGATAGCGGATTCTAAAAGAGCTTTTGATATTTTAAATTGGGATCCTGAATATTCTGATTTAGAAAAAATTGTTGAAACTTCTTGGAATTGGCATAAAAAATGTTTTAAATAATATTTTATTTTATTATTTAATGTGATTGGACCTTATTTTCATTGAATAAGAAGTCGGTGATAATATTTATTTAAATAAAGCTATTTCAAATAATTTTAATTCTTTAAATATCCTTAATATAATTAAAATAATTCTTTTTTGTTTTATAATTATTTTTCTTTGTATTAATACTTCTAATGCTGAAGAATTAGAAAATACAAATTTTGAAAATGGTATTATTTCTAATAATACTATTGGTGATATTAAATTAGATAATAGTACTAGTAACATTAATAATGTTAATAGTAGTAATAATGATAATAATACTCTAAATATAACTGTTACTCCTAAAAAAGTTGATACTTATTCTCCATCTGCTTCAATATCTAATTATAATACAAAAAATAAACCTAAAAAATTATCTCAAGGAAATATAATTATTGCTTCTAAATATATTAATAGATATATTTATCTGCATGGTAAGCTACCTAATTCTGTTAAAATTGCAGGATATAAATATTCGATGCCTGAATTTCTTTACCTTGTTTCAACTGCAATTAAATATAAACATTTAAATAATTTATCCTCAATTAAAGTTAAATATGACATTAATGATCCTCAAAATATTCGTGGTGCATCTATTTTAGGTTATATTTCCAACAAAGAGTTTTATATCACAGTTAAAAAAGTAATTAGTTATATTGATTATTATAATGTTGGACCTAATTATATTTCAACTAAAATTAATTATAAAGGTTCAGATAAAGTAGTAAAAATTCAATATCAGCTAATAATATTTTTATTCTCTAAATTTATATCAAATGATAAAATTCCAAATAGTTTATTTTTAAATATTAGTTATTCTAATCCTATATCCAATTCAATTCCAATATACAATAGAGAAGGGACTAAAAATCATTTAAATAATAAGTATAATGGAGAATCATTAGTTAAATACTTAAAAGCTTCTAAAAATTGTCAATCAAATAGTGCATATGTAAAAAAATTATCTAAAAAAATCACAAAAGGTTGTAAAAGCAAATTACAAAAAGCTAAAGCAATTTTTAATTGGGTTAGAGATAATGTAGTATATACTTCATACTATAATACTAAATATGGTGCTAAGAATGCTTTAATAAATAGAAAGGGAAATTGTGTTGATCAATCTCATGCATTAATATCTCTTTATAGGGCTTCTAAAATACCTGCACGTTATGTTCATGGATATTGTAAGTTTGTAAGTGGCCACTGGTATGGGCATGTTTGGACTCAAGTATTAGTTGGTAAAGTATGGTATGTTGCAGATGCATCAAATTATGAATTGAATGGTTTTGGGCATGTTAATAATTGGAAATATAATAGCTATAGTTTATATGGTAAATATAGTAGGCTAAATTTTTAATTTAATATCTAACTATCAATTTAATAAATATTAATTTTTTATCTTTTTAACATTAAATCCATAACACTATATTTTATCTTTTTAACATTAAATCCATAACACTATATTTTATCTTTTTAACATTAAATCCATAACACTATATTTCTTTTTTTGATTTTTATTAGATGTATTAGTACTTCCCATTAACGGAGGCATTGAAGTTTTTAAAAATTCTTTATTTGCCCTATCACTAACTTCTTTAAATATCATTTTATATGCTGTACATTGTGGATCAACAGATTCAGTAGTTCCATTCGCTACAATACCATTATATGGACAACCTCCTCTACAAAATTTTATATATGTACATTTTGCACAGTCAGTATCTACAAATTCTTTAAAACTTTCAAGTTTTTTCCAAGCTTCACTTTCTTTTAAATCTTCCATACTAGGATTATCAGAAACATTTCCCATTACCCAATCTTCCATACCATTAAAACGATAACAAGGATATATTTTTCCATCATGTCCAATAGCTAATGTATCACCCATACAGTCTGCGAAAGTACATAGTGTTCCTCTTCTCATAAATGAACTTTTACATATATGGTCAAAATCTTTTATTTCAATTTTGTCAAGATCATTTAAATATCTATCTAAAAGACTAATAAGTAGATTTCCATGGTCTTCTTGTGATAATGCCCAAGGGTCTGCATTATCTCCCCTCATTGATGGAAGAGCTGCATGAAGTTTAATATTATAACCATTTTCTAAAAAGAAATCATATACTTCTTTTTCATAATCTTTAGAATATGAAGTAAATGTACATATAAAACTTACTTTAACTCCATTATCTGTGGCAATTTTGTATCCTTTCATAGTTTTATCAAAATAACCTTTTCCTCTTTGATAATCATTAATTTCACGAGGCCCATCAATACTTGTACTAATAGCTACATTATATTTAGCAAATAATTTGGCTAATTCATCATTTATCAACCATAAATTACTTTGCAATGAGAAACCTGCTTCTTTATGTGTTGTAGCATTTTTAAGCATAGGCAATGCTTTTTTATAAAATTCATAACCTGCAAGTAAAGGTTCTCCTCCATGAAATGTGAAATGGACATAATCATCTCTAAATCCATCAAGCCATGTTATAATTTGTTCTATTATTTCAATATCCATTATTCCAGAATTTTTCTTAGATCCCCAACAATATTCACAGTTTGATGGACAATCAAGAGTAGGAATTATCATTACATGAAAAGTCATAATTTCACTATTTTTTTATGGTTTATTTTAATTATTTTTGGATTTTATTTTGAACATTATTCTTTTTCACTGTCCTTTGTTTCAAAAATATGACCACATTTGTCACATACTATAGATTTCATTTCTGCATGAGCTCTATGTTCATCCAACATTTTTCTTTCAACAGTTTTGTCTTTTGAACCACATTTTGGGCATTCTGCTAATAATTGTTCTAACTTCATATTATTATTTTTATATTTATAATTTAAATAAATTTTTGTAATTTTATTTTTATGAATCTTTTATTTATTTTTAATTTACATGAATTGTTATTTGTTTTATATGAATTTGTTATTTATTTTTGTTTTATATGAATTTGTTATTTTTTTTACATTAATCTATTTTTTATATTAATCTTTTATTTTTTCATCAATTAATGGATAGACTATAAACTGGTATATTAGACACGAATTGATAAAATTTATAAAACTAATTATGGGGGGATTTGTTAATTTTATTTTTTTCTTTTATCCCTTATATATAATTTATTTTATTATATTAAAATTATTAATGATTTAACTTATCTTAAACATTTTATTTATTTAATAGCCAATTTTTAAATTTAGGTTTTAATTTTTATAAGAGTATTATTGGTTATTAGAAGAAATTCTAGGTTAACTTTATATAATATAATTTATAAATAACATTTTGTAATTATTAATAATGATAAATATGAATTATATTAATTTTTATATTAATAATATTTTTAATTGTTCTGATTTTAATTATCAATTTTTAGATAATTTATTTTTATAATTAATTACTATCTCTTCATATTTTTATTTATTTCATATTACGACACTATTTATAATTACATTTTAAATATAACATATATTTATTACTAGATTATTAAATATAATATGGATTAGTAGCAAAATAGATTAATGAACTAATATTATTTTTTGTAATTTAATATTATTGATTATTTTATTATATAATTTTTATTATCGGCTATTTCCTTATATAATTTTAATATTATGGTATAAAATTTAATATAAATAAAGGTATTTTTATGAGTTCAAGATTAAAAAAATCAAAATATATTGAAGTTGAACATAAAATTCAGGGTAATTTGTCTAAGAATAAATATATCTTGATAATAACAGCATTGTCTTATTTTTTATGCGGTTTTTCAGTATCAGTAATATCTGTTGCATTACCAACTATGGCTCGAGATTTTGCAGTTAGTGCTGTGGCACAAAATTGGATAGCAATGGTCTTTTTTCTAACAATAGCTATCTTTTCTCTACCTTTTGGAAAAATATCTGCAAAATTTGGACTCAAAAAGACTTTTTATATGGGATTAATTCTTCTTATAATCGGATCTTTTGGGGTTTCTATTTCTAACTCTTCTGACCTTTTAATAGTTTTTAGGGCTTTACAAGGGTTAAGTGTTGCAATTTTAAATGTTTCAACATTAGCTATTGTAACTGAATCTTTACCTCAAAATGAAAGAGGTAAAGGAATAGGAATAATCACTTCTATTGCATATGTAGGACTAATAGCTGCTAATGTTGTTGGTGGGTTTCTAACTAATAATTTTGGTTGGAGAAGTGTCTTTTTAGTTGTAATACCATTTTTAGTCATAACAATTTTAATAACATACTTTAAAGTTCCTAATGAATGGATACTAATAAAAAATGACAAATTTGATTATGTAGGGGCACTAATTTTTGGATTAGCTATTTCATTTTTAACTTATGGATTTACAATAATGCATACTTTTAATGGAATAGGCTTACTATTTTTATCTGCAATATTATTCATAATTTTTGGAAAATGGCAATTAAAAATTAAGTTTCCTCTATTCCCAGTAAATGTTTTAAAAAATAAAAAATTTACATATGCTAGTATTGCGGCATTATTATGCTCTTTTTCAACATTTGTAGTTACTTATATTGTTGATTATCATTTGCAGTATATAAATGGGGTTGATCCTCAGACAACAGGTCTGATTCTAATGTTAGCACCAATTTCGATGGCTATATCCACATTTTTCGCTGGAAGATTTTCAGATAGGGTTAATCCCCAGTTAATTGCAAGCTTTGGTTTATTTATAGCATTCATATCTTTAATAATTTTAACTCTTTTAGATCAAAATACTCCAATATTGGTAGTTATTTTAGCTATTATTCTTGAAGGTCTTGGTTATGGAATATTCATATCTCCAAATACAAATATTGTTGTAAGTTCTCTTCCAGATAAATTAGCATCAATTGCATCAGCTACAGTTTCAACAACAAGAGTTATAGGGGAAACTTTGAGTTTAGGGATGTTGACTGTTACTTTTGCAGTGATTATGGGATCTCTTCAAATAATTCCTAAATATTATCCTCTGCTAATTGAAAGTTCACAAATAGTATCCCTTTTACTAGCTGTAGGTTGTTTATTAGCTATAATTTTTTCTTTGATTGGGGTAAAAAATTTAAAATTCGAAATTTAGAATTTAAAATTTAAATATAAAAAATTTAAAAATATAATATAGAAAATTTGAGAATTTAAAAATAGAGCTTTTTAAAACTTTTATTTTATTTTATTTTATTTTATATTATATTATTATTTTTTATAAAAATCTAATTTTTTATAATATTTTTATAATATTTTTTTAATATATTTTTAAATAAAATTTATCTATAAATTACTTTTTTTTAATATTTTTTAAAATCATTTTTTTTGAGATGGTTTTTATTTATAAAAATTTATATACTTTATAAAATATAATTTATATTCAATTTAATTTTTATTAGATTTGTATTAGATATTTTATATTAAATATTAGCTTATTAATTAATTTTTTTAGAAATTTGGGTAGATTTTATGGAGATTATAATAGGACTTCCTAAAGGAAGTTTAAATAATGTAAATAGAGGAAATACCTATCAACTTTTTAAAGATGCTGGGTATGAAGTTCGAGGATATGAACCAGGTAATGAATCTTATGAGATTAATATTATCAATGATGATGAAATTAAGGCATTTTTAACTCGTCCTCAAAGTACACCAGTTGAACTTAATAGAGGAATGGTTGATATTGCTATTGTTGGTGAAGATTGGGTCAAAGAAGAATCTGTTTCTCATGAAGGAGGAATAACAAAAATAGGGGATCTTGATTATGGTCAAACTCGTCTTATAGTTGCTGTACCTGCAGATTCTCCTTATTTTTCTTTGAGTGAATTCTTTAGACTTAATAAAGATAGAAATACTCCAATTTTATGTTTTACTGAATATCCAAATCTTACTCGTAAACATATCATGGAAAATGATGGTTATAAGGAATTATTTGGGGATTCTGTTCCTTTGGTTCAAGTTAGAGGTTTAGTTGATGGTGAAAATGACATGGTCCAAATAATCAATTCTGATGGAGCAACTGAAGTTTATATTGCTAAAGGCGCGGATTTCATAGTAGATAATACTCAAACTGGGAGTAGTCTAAAGAAAGCAGGTTTAGTTGAGCTTGAAACAATTATGCATTCTTCTGCAGGCCTTTATGCAGGTTCTAATTGTGTTGGTGAAAAGTTAGAAAAAGCTAAAATGATTTTTGAACAACTTTATGGTGCAACAACTGCTAGAAAATATTTTGATGTTAAATTTAATGTTAACAATGATATGGCTTTAGCTGTAAGTGATTTTTTAGTAAATAACAATTATTGTTCTGATGAACCTACAATTAATACTGGAAGCAAATTTTCTCAAATTAATGTCCTAATTGAAAAAAATAAGTTTCCTGAAATGTTAAATGGGATAAAAGATTATAATGCATCTTCAATTGTTAGGAATGATGTTAAACAATATGTTAAATAATTATTAAATTATAATTTGAGTAATTTTATATCAAATATAATATTATATAGAATATAATTTTATATCTACTTAATATATATCGATTATAATTTTATATCAACTATAATTTTATATATGCTTAATAATTATATCGACTATAATATTATATCAAATATGAATACAATAATGGATGTTTTTTATGAATGTTAAAAATAATATAATTTTAGCTATGGATTTAATGGATATTTTAGAAGCTTATAAAGTTGTTGAAGAAATTTCTGATTATATTGATACAATTAAAATTGGATATCCATTGACATTGGCTGAAGGAATCAAATCTATTGGTATTTTTAAGGATAATTTTGATTTTAATGTTATTTGTGATTATAAAGTAGCAGATATTCCTGAAACTAATTCAAAAATTGCTGATTTAACTTTTGATGCTGGAGCAGATGCATTAATAACCCATGGTTTTGTGGGTAAAGATAGTGTTAATGCATGTTTGGATGTTGCTAGTGAGTATGGCAAAGATATTTTTCTTTTGACAGAGATGTCTCATCCTGGAGCCGAAATGTTTCTTCAAGAAGTTGCGGATGATATAGCAAAGATGGGAATTGAAATGGGGATCAAAAATTATGTTGCTCCTTCAACAAGGCTTAATAGACTTTCGGAAATTAGAAATATTGTTGGTAAAGACTCTTTTATAATATCTCCTGGTGTTGGTACTCAAGGTGGGAATCCTAAAGATACTTTGAATTATGCTGATGCTTTAATAATTGGAAGATCTATTTACAATTCAGAAGATCCTAGATTAGCGGTTGATAATATTTTGAATTCTTTGAAATGATTTTTTATCAATTTTTATTTTTTATTTTTAATAAATTTCTATTTTAAATATCTTTTTATTTTTATTACTCTAATTTTTTAAAAATTTGCAATAATTTTATTATTTTTAAATATATTTTATATATAAAAAATTCATTATTTTTAATAAAATTTATTATTTTTTACTTATATTAAAATATTAACTTGTTATTATTATTATTATTATTATTATTATTATTATTATTATTATTATTATTTGTTTATAAATAATATTCATTAGTACAATTTTAATAAATTAATATAATAATTTTATTTTTTAATATGCTCTATTAATCTATATAATTATAATTTTTTTAATTATTTTACCATTATTCCTTTTTATAAAATTATTATTACTCTATTTTTCCATTTCGTTTAATTTAATTAAATTTAGCTTGAAAAAAATCAAAACATTTAAATAATATACTGATAAATTACTATTATCAAATAAACTTTATGCATATTCAAGTTTATTTTATATTATATGAGGTAGCCAATTAATATTAATTATAATTAATTTGGTTATAAATTTTTATTTATTAAAATAATATGGAGAGATAATTTATGCACATTATGGAAGGATTTTTACCACCACTTTGGTGTGCTTTTTGGTATATACTTTCAATTCCAGTAATTGCTTATGGAATTATACGTATTAAAAAAGTAACTGATGAAACACCAGAATCTAAATCACTTTTAGCGGTTAGTGGTGCTTTTATGTTTGTACTTTCGTCATTAAAAATGCCTTCTGTTACTGGTAGCTGTTCACATCCTACTGGTAATGGTTTAGGCGCAGCAATATTTGGACCTGCTGTAACCGCAGTTCTTGCTACAATTGTATTATTGTTTCAGGCAATACTTTTAGCCCATGGTGGTCTTACTACTCTTGGAGCAAATGTATTTTCTATGGGTATTATAGGGCCTCTTGTAGCATGGACGGTTTATAAAGGTTTTATGAAGTCAAATTTCTCATCTGCGGTAGCTATATTCTTCGCAGCATTTTTTGGAGATCTTTTTACTTATATAACAACCTCATTCCAATTAGCTATGGCTTTTCCAGAGCCTACTTTCCAAGCAGCTTTTACTACATTTTTCGGAATTTTTGCCATAACTCAAGTTCCATTAGCAATTGCTGAAGGATTATTGACTGTTGTTATTTGGGATCAACTAACAAAATATAAACCAAGATTACTTGAAAAATTGAATGCTTTAAAAGTTAAATCTAACTCTAAAGTTTCAGGAGATAGTTAAATATAATAGCTAAATTTAAGGAGCTAAATTTAAAAGTGCTAAATTAAATGAAGTGATATTATGAGTACTAGAAATAGAGATATAATTTTGTTAATCCTTGTAGCTATTATTGCTATAGTTCCAATGGTAATGTATTCTGGCCTCGGGGAGGATCAAGGCTATTTTGGCGGTTCTGATGATGGTGCTAGTCAAGTTATTGAAAAACTCGGTTATCAACCATGGTTTTCTTCCTTTTGGGAACCTCCAAGTGGTGAGATAGAAAGTTTGTTATTTGCACTTCAAGCTGCAATTGGTGCAATAATTATTGGTTATTTCATTGGTTACTGGAGAGGTACTTCGAAATATGAGAAAGAATGATATTAAAATAATTATTATTGATTATAATAATTATTAATATTAATCTATTAAATTATATAATTATTTTAATTATTTTAATTATTTAATTATTTTAATTATTTAATTATTTAATTATTTTGTGGGTTGTTAAATTGGAAATTGATTATATTGCACATGAAAATAATTTGAGAAATGTTAAAAGTAGCTATAAGTTTATAGCTTCCATTTCCATAATGATTTTTGCTTTAGTAGTCAATATGCCAATTGTTTCTCTTTTTATAACTTTTGTAATTGGAATTTTTTTACTTTTAGTGGCTAAAATTCCTTTTAAATTTTATATTAAATTCATTTCTATACCTTTTGGTTTTGCTTTAATAACATGTATTTTCATGGCATTCTTTTTTGGTAGTGGTCAGATATTATTTAATACTGGTATTTTTGGTATTGTTGTAAGAGAAGATGCATTGTCACTTGCAATAACCACATTTTGTAGAACATTGGCTTGTTTTTCTGCTCTTGGACTTTTATCTTTAACAACACCAATAGCTGAGATATTAAACGATCTTGGCAAAATAAAAATCCCAAAAATATTTATTGAGATTGCTTTATTGATGTATACATCTATTTTTGTATTTTTAGATCAAATAAAAATAATGACAAATGCTCAAAAAACAAGAATGGGATATAATGGATTTAAAAATTCTTACAGGTCTTTAGGTCTTTTAATATCAAATTTATTTTTCAAATCTTTAGATAAAGGTGAAAAATTACAACATGCTTTAGATTCTAGAGGTTATAATGGAGAATTACCTAAATATAAACCTTAATATATATCTGATAATTAATTTTGATTTAAAAGCTTTTTAAAGATATGTTACTAATAATTAATATTATTTAATATTATTTAAAATATTAATTAATTATTTATTATTTGATAATATATTCAATTAAATAAAAGAATATCTAAATAACAATATTTTATAAAAATACAAAATACTTTATAAATCAATAAAATTTTATTTTTTATTTATTTAAAATACTTTATTATATTTTAATAAAATATAAGTAATAACAGTTTATAAGAAAATTTAAAAAAAGTAATACTTCTAAATAATAATAAATTATGGAGTTAATTGTTTTATATATCTATTCAATAGTTAATGTATAATATATAAGCCGATAATTAGTTATATTCTTAATTATTTTTATTTAATCTATTTAATCTATTTAATCTATTTAATCTATTTAATTTATTTAATTTATTTTGGTTTAATGTAAAATATTGGTGAAAATTTGAATTTCAATAGATATTGGATATTTTTAGGATTATTATCTGGTTTGTTATTTGGTATTGCAACACCATTTAGTAAAATTCTTTTAATTAATTTAAATTCCTTTCAATTAGCAGGTTTATTATATTTAGGTTCAGGGACTGTTATTGTCCCTACTATAATAAAGAAATTATATAATAATTTAAATTATAATATAAATAAAATGGATGTTAATAAGAATAATGCGATTGATAATGAAAATGATAATAAGAATAATAAGAAAAATAATAAGAAAGATAATAAGAATGAGAATAATGAGGATAATAAGAATAATAAGAATAAATATAAGAATATAAATGAAAAAATTATTAAAGAATATTTATTTAATCTTGGATTTGGTAAAAACTTTTTAAAAATATTACTAATAGTTATTTTTGGCGGGATATTAGGGCCTTTATTTTTGATGATGGGTCTTTCTTATAATAGTGCAAGTTCAACAGCAGTTTGGCTAAATATGGAACTTGTAGCCACAGCAATTTTAGGGGTAATTTTTTTCAAAGATAATTTGGATAAATTTGCAGTAATTGGATTGATTTTAACATTTTCAGCAGGATTAGTAGTCTCTTGGAATAATTCGTTTGGAAACTTATTTTCTATAATTTTTATAATTTTAGCTTGTTTTTCATGGGGTTTAGATAACCAACTCACTTCTATTGTTGATGGAGTTTCTCCAGAATTCATTACATTTGTTAAAGGTATTTTTGGAGGAGGAATTAATTTAACTATTGGCTTATTTTTAGCTCATCATATTTTATCAATAGAATCAATATTTTTTGGTATAGTGTTGGGGATAGTATCCTATGGATTGAGCATTGTTATTTTTATTAGTTCTGCTCAGAATCTTGGGGCTACTAGAAGCCAAATTTTATTTTCAACTGCACCATTTTGGGGTATTTTATTTTCTCTATTTATTGGTGAACCAATAACATTAAATTTGATTATAGCTAGTTTATTATTAATTATTGCAGTATTAATTACGAATAATTTGGTTCATAATCATTATCATTCTCATAAAAAAATTGAGCATATTCATCTTCATTCTCATGATGATAATCATCATAATCACAATCATAATATTGATAACTCTGAGAGTTGTGATAAATCTAAAAATAAAAAACATAGTCATATGCATCATCATAATGAAAAATATCATAAACACAATCATTTTCCAGATTTACATCATAAACACACTCATTAAAATTAGTAATTTTATTAATATTAAAAAATATTATAATAATGAGGGTATTATGGTTATTAGACTCATTATTATTAATTCTTTAAATATTAATCATAAATTTGAAGATTAATGTTTTAAATTTTAATTTTAAATAATTATATATGTAAATAAAACATAATTTATAACAATTAATAGGTGGACTAATGAATATTATAGAAGCTAAGAATATTACTTATTTATACTCTGATGGTACAAAAGCATTGGATAATATTAATTTCAAGGTAGAAAAAGGTCAGATTGTTTCATTACTTGGTAAAAATGGTGCTGGAAAATCTACACTTTTTCTACATTTTAATGGAATTTTTGAACCAGAAAATGGTGAAGTACTTATTGATGGTGAAAAATTAGAGTATAACAAAAAAGGTTTGCTTAAAGCTAGACAGAAAGTGGGAATTGTATTTCAAAATCCTGATGACCAACTTTTTGCACCAACTGTTGAGGAAGATGTTGCTTTTGGTCCACTCAATATTGGCTTCTCTCAGGAAGAAACAAAAATACGTGTTACAGATTCACTTAAACGTGTTGGGATGGAAGGCTTTGAGAAAAAACCTCCACATCATTTAAGTGGTGGGCAAAAAAAGAAGGTTGCAATTGCTGGTATATTAGCTATGAATCCTGAAATTATGGTTTTAGATGAACCAACTTCCGGATTGGATCCTAAAGGTGCTTCTAAAATGCTTAAATTATTATATGAACTTAATAACCAAGGTATGACTATTATTATATCTACTCATGATGTTGATTTAGTCCCTCTTTATTCTGATAAGGTTAATATTATTAAAGAGGGTAAAATTATTAAAGAAGGAACTCCTCATGAAGTATTTGATGATATTGAATTAATTAGAGATGCAGATTTGAGATTGCCTAGGGTAGCTCATCTTTTAGAAGTTCTAGAAAAGCAAGACAATATTAAAATTTCTAATTCTTATCCTTTAACTATTGGTGAGGCACGTAAAGAACTATTAAATTACTTAAATGAAAAATAATTTATAATATTAATAAGTTAAATAGTAATAGTTATATTAATAATTAAATTAGAGTTAAATATTAATAATTTTAACATATTTTAATTTTATAAAAAATAATTAATATGCTAATAACTAGTATACTAATAATTAATAACTAAATAATTAATATAATAAATGATTATAATATTAATAGTAATTATAAAAATTCATTTATAATAAAATTATAAATAATTATTTTTAAAAGGTGTATAAATGCGAATTGGTATTTGTGATACTACTTTTGCCCGTTTTGATATGGGTGGAGCAGCTATTGATGAGTTAAGATCTAATGCAACTGATTTAAAGATTGTTCGTAAAACTGTTCCTGGGATTAAGGATCTTCCTGTGGCTTCTAAAAAACTTATCGAAGAAGAAGGCTGTGAAATTGTTATGGCACTTGGAATGCCAGGTCCTATGGAGAAAGATAAGACATGTGCCCATGAAGCTTCTACTGGCCTTATTAGTGCACAATTAATGACAAATACTCATATTTTAGAAGTTTTTGTCCATGAAGATGAAGAAGAGAAGGATAATCTTTTAAAAGAATTAGCCGAAAATAGGGCAAGGGAACATGCTCAAAATTTAATAAAAATGATGTTAACTCCTAAACAAATGCAAAAAGAAGCTGGAATGGGAATGAGAGAAGGTAAAGAGGATGCAGGTCCTTTATAATCAAAATTAAAATTTTATTTTATCTTAATTTCTAAATTTTAGCATATTTTAAGTTAATTTTATTTAAAGTTAAAAACTGGTCTATGGGAATATTAAAAATAGTAATGTATTTATATAATAATATTTATATAAAATTACATAATAAAGTGAACACTCTGTAAAACAAATGTCTAATAATTCTATTGATTATTTAAACAAAACAAATTAAAATAAATTAATAAATCTAACTAATAACTTTTGTCAATAAGAGGTTTCATATAATTTTTTAGCTAATATAACTAATATATCTAATATAACTATTAACTAATGCATATAATATATCTAATATAACTATTAACTAATGTATCTAACATAACTACTATAACTAATTATATATCTAAAGTGGTATATCTAACATGATAAATAAAAACACAGATTCTAATCACTATAATACTAAATTAAACAAAAAATATACTGATGGGATATTTATAGTAATTCCTGCTTTTAATGAAGAAAAAACTGTTGGTCCAATTATAGAAGAAATTGTAAAATTGGGATATATGGCTGTTCTTGTTGATGATGGTTCTAAAGATAATACCTTTAAAATAGCTAAATCTTATAAATCTAAATATCCAAATAATATATTTTTATATCAACATGTTATAAATAGGGGCTTAGGAGCTGCCTTAAAAACAGGTATGACTGGAGCATTGATACATGGTGCAAAATTTGTTGTTACATTTGATGCTGATGGTCAACATGCTATTGAAGATATAGCTAAAGTATCAGAACCATTAAAAAATGGAAAAGCTGATGTTGTTATTGGATCAAGGCCTTTTGAAGATATGCCTAGCTCTAAAAATTTTGCTAATACTATTATGAATTTTATTACTTTTGTATTTTACAAAACTAAAGTTAAAGATTCACAATCTGGTCTCAGAGCTTTTAAAGCAGAAATTATTCCTAAATTAAGTTTATTGTCAAGAGGTTATGGCGTGTCTTCAGAATTTATAAGAGAAATCAGAAAAAATCGTCTTAAATTAGAGGAAGTTACTATTACTACTATTTATACTCCTGAAACTCAGGCAAAAGGGACTAATGCATTGGTAGGGCTTAAAATTTTATTTAAGATGATAATTGATATATTTAAATAATTTTTTAATAATTGATTTAAATTTTTTATATATGTTATTTTAATGGAAGGTGTAATAATTTTCGGAGATATAAAGTTATTTCAGATATTAGTTGTAATTATAGCTATTTTAGCAATATTATTAGTTTTTAATAGATTTCATAAGAAAAAAACATCAGTTACTACTTTTGTTTTATGGGTATTATTATGGATTTTACTCGCCATATTTGCAATAGTTCCTGAATCAAGTACTAAAATAGCTAGTGTTATTGGTATTGGTAGAGGTTTAGATTTAATAATAATTTTTGGTGTTATTGGTTCTTATTATTTAATATTTAGGGTTTATATGAAACTTGAAAAATTAGATCAAGATATAACTGAATTAGTAAGAAAAATTTCAATTGATAAAGAATTAAATTATGAATTAGAATCAAATGATGAAAAAGATGAAAATTAATATTTTATAATATTGATTCTAATTCGTTTTATTTTACAATTTTTATAATTTAATTTTAAATTTTTATAATTTAATTTTAAATTTTTATAATAATTATATTCAAAAATTTGATTTTTTATAATTTTTTATTTTTATATTCATTATATAGAAAAAGATATTAATAATAAAATACATAATGTATTATAATAAAATTTTTAAATAATCTATTTCTCTACTATTTTTAATAGATTTTATAATTATTTTTACAATATTAATGAATTTACATATAATTGTATAATTTTATAATTAATAATAATTAATTATAATCATTTTAATTAATATCCTGTATTAATTATATTTATAATTATATTTATACTAAATTTTTATTCATGATTGTCATAGTAGAATTTATACTATTTATTTATAATGTCTCATTAGTTATTAGGGGTATTATAATTGTTTTTTAGATATTTTAATGTTTTGAGAGTATGGTGAATGTATAATGTTATATTTTAGAGGATGTACTGCTCGTGAAAGAGCAAATTCTATTTCTGATTCTACAAAAAAACTTTTAAAGTTAGCTAATATAGATTTTAAAACTTTAGATAATGAAGAATGTTGTGGTTCTGTTCTACTTAGAACTGGTTTTGAGGAAGATGCTAGAAAACAGATGAAAAAAAATCTACCAAAACTAAAAAATGAAAAAATTGTAGTTTCTTGTGCTGGTTGCTATAAAACTTTAAAAAATGATTATAAAGAGTTCATTGGTGCTGATTTAGATGTTATTCATATTTCTCAGTTACTTAATGATATTATAAATAATGATTCTAAATATGATTATTCCTTAAATGATATTTTAGATAAAAATTCACTAAAAAATAAAAATATTTCAGTCACATATCATGATCCTTGTCATTTAGGTAGGCATGCTGGGGAATTTGATGCTCCTAGAGATGTTATAAAAAATTTTTCAAATATTATTGAAATGGAAAATATTCGTGAAAATTCATTATGTTGTGGTTCTGGTGGAGGAGTAAAATCTGCATTTCCAGAAATAGCTAATTCAATAGCATCTAAAAGGGCCGAAGAAGCAGAAAAAACTGGATGTAATATTTTAATAACTTCTTGTCCTTTTTGTAAGATAAATTTGGATGAAAATTCATCACTTAAAGTTTTAGATCTTTCTGAATTTGTTTTAGCTTGTATTGAAGGCAATTTGGATGAAATTTTAGAAAATAATGAGGAGAATCATTAAATGAATGAAAATGAATTGAAGGCTATGAGAAATTCATTTAAAACTGTTTATGATAAACGTAAAGGTATCCTAAATGATCCTCAAGTTAAAAATCTTCAGGAAAAAGTAATCAATATAAGAAAAGATTCCATTGATAATAATCCTGAATTAATTGAATCTCTTAAAAAATCTTTTGATAGGAATGATATTGATTATGCATTTGCAAGTAATGATGAAGAAGCTAGAAAACTTATTCAGGATATTATAATTTCTGAATCTGATGAAAATGATAATATTAATTTTGATGATAGTAATCCGATTGTAGTGGCAAAATCTAAATCTAATACTCTTGGTGAAATCTCAGCTTCTAATTTTCTTAAATCAAAAGGCATGGATGTTGTTGAAACAGATTTAGGAGATAGAATATTACAACTAAAAGGTAAAGATAATAAACCTGCACATCCAACAGGTCCTGCATCTCATTTAAATGTTGAAGCAATTTCAGATATTGTAAGTAAAGGATTGGGTAAGGATATTCCTCCAAATCCAAAAGACATTATGGATGCTGTAAAAAAAGATATTTTAATTAGGTTGTCAGATGCTAAAATTGGATTAAGTGGTGCTAATGCAGTGGCAAGTGAAGATGGTTCTTTGGTATTTATTCATAATGAAGGAAACATATCTCTTATATCTTTAATGAAGACTCATATTGTTGTAGTAGGTATAGAAAAGATTGTTAGAACTATTGAAGATGCTATTTCAATAGCTAAACTTGAAACTATATATGCGACAGGAAGTAAAGTAACTTCTTATATTAATATTGTTTCTGGACCTTCTAAAACTGCTGACATTGAAAAAAAGCTACTTAAAAATATGTATGGTGCAGAAAAAGTATTTGTAATTATATTAGATAATGGAAGGTCAGAAGCTATAAAATCAATTGGTGAATGTCTTTATTGTATTGGCTGTGGTAGTTGTATTGTAACTTGTCCGGTTTATAATGCTATAGGTAATGATTTTGGTTTTAATAATTATTTGGGTGGTCGAGGAGTAGCTATGAGTAAATTTATTCAGAATACTGAAACTAGTGTTTCATCAGGTCTTTATAAATGTACATTATGTGGGCTTTGTAAAATTAGTTGTCCAGTTACTATTTCAACATCAGAAATTATTGAAAATCTTCGTGCTGAAACTCATAAAGAAGGATTATATCCAAAAAAACACGATAAATTTAAGGAAAATATTAAAAATAAGGGATCTCCATATTAAATATTCTATTTAGTTAGTTATCTTTTCTTTTTTATTATTTTTTTATTATATGGTACATATTTTCTTATGTGTATAATTCAATTTATATAATTTAGTTTAATTATTATACCCATATAATTAATACATATATAATTAATACGCATGTATTTAATACACATATATATAAAATATTATAATAATATGTAATATATAAATTAATTATTTAAATATTTAATAATAGAATCTTAAATTATTATTGCATTGATATTCTAATGAAGATATTTAAATATATTTTTTGTATTTAATAGTATTATTATACCCAGTATTATTTTACTCATATTTATTATTACTTAATAAAATTATTATTTTATATTGATATTAATATATTAATGTTTATAACCTATAAATTAAAAACAATTAAATATTCAAAATTATTAAATATAGTATATATAAATTTATTATAATTATCTATAATATACAATGGAAGATTTAAAATGAAAGTTGATACTTTAATTATTCAAACAAAAAACTCAAAGGATTCTTTGACATTTAAAGTAGGGCAAACTCTTACATCAGATAAATTTGAGCTTTTAACAGTTGATAGTCCTATAAATTATATTAATATTAATACAAAAACTGGTTTTGTTGAAATTAAAACAGATCAAGACAACTTTTTATGGTACTCATTAAATGATATTCAATTTTTATCTTTTAATATTTAATATTATTTAATTAGTGATTATAAAAATTAATCATAACTATTTAGATTTTTATGTAAAGTTATTTTATTTAAAATTTAACTAAAAACATTATTAATTTGAATAAAAAGTTATTTATTTTATAATAAAAAATTTTTGTAAAAATATATTATTGACTTTTTTAATCTAAAAGTTTTTATATTATAGATTTAATAGATAAAGTAAATTAATATTTTTTAAATACTAGATGTTTTTTAAATACTTGATATTTTTAAAATGCTTGATATTTTTAAATATTTAATATTTTAAATAAAATTATTTAATATTTTTAATAAATTGTTTATTATATTAAATATCTCTATTTGGTATCTTAATATATCTATTTGTTATTTAATATGCTGATTTATTATATAAATTAATTAAATTTGTTTAACTATTTATTTGATGTTTTTAAATTTTTTAAAATAATATTATTTAAATATTATATTTATATTAACTATATAATAAGTAGTAAAATTAGTATGTATCTTATTTCAGTACTTATCTTAATTTAGTACTTATCTTAACTTTGTATTTATTTTAGTTTAGTATTTATTTTAATTTAGTAATTAAATTTTAGTAAGTAAATTTATGGAGGAAATGTATTGCTTCTATTAATAAGCCCAATAAACAATGAAGAAGCACTTGAGTCTATAGAAGGCGGTGCAGATATTGTTGATGTTAAAAATCCCAAAGAAGGATCTCTAGGTGCTAATTTCCCATGGGTTATTAGAGAAATTAGAGAAATGACTCCTGATGATATGTTAGTTAGTGCGACTCTTGGTGATGTTCCTTATAAACCTGGAACAGTATCTCTTGCAGCTATGGGTGCTCTAACTTCTGGTGCAGACTATATTAAAGTAGGATTATATGGTACGTCTAACTATGAGGAAGCTCTAGAAGTCATGACCAATGTTGTTAAAACTGTTAAGGATAATAATCCTGATGCTGTTGTTGTTGCATCTGGTTATGCTGATGCTCATAGAGTTGGAGCAGTTACGCCATGGGATATTCCAAAAGTAGCTAAAGAATCTGGTAGTGATTTAGCTATGCTGGATACTGCGGTTAAAGATGGAAAAACTTTATTTGATTATTTAGATATAAACGAATTAGAAAAATTTGTAAATGAAACTCATAGCTATGGTTTAAAATCAGCACTTGCAGGTTCTGTTAAAAAAGAACAATTAAAACCTCTTTATGATATTGGTTGTGATGTTGTTGGTGTTAGAGGAGCTGCATGTACTGGTGGGGACAGAAATACTGGTAAAATCAGTAGAGTTGCTGTAGCTGAGTTAAAAAATCTTGTTAAATCATTTGATTAATTTTGTCATTTGATTAATTTTATTATTTGATTAAATATTAATTATTTGATTAAATAATAATTGATACTTGATTTTTATAAATCTATCAAATATTATGTTTATAATTTATTTCATTTAAGAAATTATATTATTTCATTTAAGAAATTATATTATTTTGTTTAAAAGATTATGAAATATTATTTTATTAAAAATTATATTAATTTTTATTTATAAATAGGTGTGAGGGAAGTGTATTCAAAGAAATTAAAAGAAGCTGAACTAGGTTTTACATATGATGACTTTTTACTTGTTCCAAATGCATCATATACAGAAGCAAAAGATGTTGATACAAAGGCTAAAGTATCTAAAAATTTTGAATTGAATATTCCAATTATTAGTTCAGCTATGGATACTGTAACAGAATCAGACATGGCTATTGCTTTAGCTCAAGAAGGAGGACTTGGTGTTATACATCGTAATATGACATTAGAACAGCAAGTTAAGGAGGTTAAAAAAGTAAAAATGTCTGGAGATTTAACAATAAAAGATGTTGTTACTATTACTCCAAACTCATCTATTTTAACAGTAAAAACTATTATGGATGAAGAAGAAGTTAGTGGTCTTCCGGTCATTGAAGATGAAAAATTAATCGGTATTATTAGTAAAAGAGATATTAAACCTTTTTTGAATAACAATGCTGATAAAAAAGTTGAAGAAATAATGACTTCTGATGTTGTGACTATTGAAGAACCTATTACTCCATCTGAAGCCCTTGAATTAGCATATGAAAACAAAGTTGAAAGGCTTCCTGTTATTAGGGATGGTAAATTGGCAGGAATAGTTACTATTAGAGATATTTTAAATCATAAAAAGTATCCTCATGCTGCTAGGGATAAAAATGGAAAATTTTTAGTAGCTGCAGCTACTGGGCCTTTTGATTTAGAAAGAGCAATGGCACTTGATGAAGCGGGAGCAGATGTTCTTGCAGTGGATTGTGCTCATGCTCATAATATGAATGTAGTTAAATTTGCAAAAACAATGAAAGAGAATATTGACGCAGACCTTATCATGGGTAATATTGCTACTCCTGAAGCTGCTGAAGATTTAATATCTCAAGGGGTTGATGGTTTAAAAGTTGGAATTGGTCCTGGGTCAATGTGTACAACAAGGATTATTGCAGGTGTAGGTGTTCCTCAATTAACTGCTATTTCATCAGTTGCTGATGTAGCAAGTGATTATGGTGTTCCTGTAATTGCTGATGGTGGATTAAGATATTCTGGAGATATAGCTAAAGCCTTAGGTGCTGGAGCTGATTTAGTAATGCTTGGAAATTTACTTGCCGGTACTTATGAATCTCCTGGTGATGTTGTTGTGATGAATGGAAGAAAATATAAACAATATCGTGGAATGGGTTCAATGGGTGCTATGACAGGAGGTTTTGGTGGTGGAGCTGATAGGTATTTCCAAGAGATCAAAGGACCAATGAAACATTCAAAACTTGTTCCTGAGGGAGTTGAAGGTGCTGTTCCATATAAAGGAACTGTTAATGAAGTAGTATTCCAACTTGTTGGTGGTCTTAAAGCATCTATGGGTTATTGTGGAGCTAAAGACATTAAAACAATGCAAGAAGTAGCTAAATTTGTTAGAATTACTTCTAGTGGTATAAAAGAAAGCCATCCTCATGACCTTTTAATTACAAATGAAAGTCCTAATTATCCTACTTTAGAGTAATTTTTGGCTTTTATATATTTTTTTATTTTATTTAATTTTTTATTTAATTTTTTATTTAATTTTTTATTTTATTTTTTATTTCATTTTTTATTTCATTTTTTTATAATTTCTAATTTCATTATTTTTTATTTATTAATATATTTTTCTTATTTTTATAGAAAAACTTATTACATTTTATTTTCATAGATATTATTATTAAAAATTATTATTAATTGTCTATTTTACTCCATAATTATATGGATTTGTTATAATATTAAAAATTTAATAAAATTTTATTGAGAGAATTTAAGAAGTGTTATAATGTCTGATTCAACTAAATTTCTCAGAGATAGTGTTCATGGCAATCTTCCATTAAATGAATTTGAAGTTGAAGTGATTGATTCTCCTCAAATTCAAAGATTAAGGAGAATTAAACAGTTGGGATTTATATCTTTAATATATCCTGGTGCAAATCATTCACGTTTAGAACATTCTATTGGGACAATGTTTTTAGGATCAAAATTAGCGGCTCACCTTGATTTATCTGAATATGAAAAAAAATTGGTTAGAATTGCCGCACTACTTCATGATATAGGTCATGGCCCATTTTCTCATGTATCAGAAGCTGTTTTAAATGTTAAACACGAAGTTTTAACAGCTAAAGTTATTGAAGAAACTTCATTAAATGATCTAATATCTCAAGAATTTGATTCAAAAGAAGTTATAGATATTATTAATGGTAAGGGGGCTCTTGGACCTATTATTTCTGGTGAATTGGATGTAGATCGAATGGATTATCTAATTCGTGATTCTCATTATACTGGAGTAGCATATGGGGTTATTGATGTTGATAGAATTATTGCAAATCTTAAACTTAAACAATACCTTATTTTAGATATAAAAGGTGTTCAAGCTGCCGAAGAAGCCCTTGTAGCTAGGTATCAGATGTACCCAAGTGTTTATCAACATCATACGACTCGTATTGTAAATGCAATGTTTAGAAGATGTCTAAAAAAGGTTTTTAAAGAAGGTATTATTAGTAGTGATGATATATATAAATATGATGACTCTGATATGTTATGTATATGTAGGAATGTAGATGAAAGTGAATCAGATAATAATGCTTTTATTAAGAATATTATAACTAGATTAGATAATAGAAATTTACTTAAAAGTGTATGTTCAACAAGATTGAATGAATTTGAGAATCCTCCTGAGATTTTTAATATAAGTAAAAAAGCTCTTTACAAATGTGAAGAAGAGATTAGTGAAGATATGGGGATTGATAAAGATTATATTATTTTAAATATTCCTGAATATCCTAGATTTGATGAAATGAAGACTCAAGTTGCACTTGGAGATGAACTTTTTCATCTTAATGAGATTTCTAGTATTGTTAAAGCACTTCAAACTGCAAGATTTAACTATCCGGACATTTGTTTATATGTCCCAAAAGAGGATAAATATAAATTTAAAAACTTTAAATTAGATAATTATTTGGATCTTCCAAAAAGAGCGGAAAATAAGTTTGATAAAGTTCATTTTGAACAATCAAAATTATTTGATTAGAATATTTTTTATACTTATTATTTTATTAGATTAATATTTCTAATATTTATTATGTGATTAGATTAATATTTTTAAAATTATAATAAGTAGATTTATTTATATTTTCTCATGTTATTTGTTTATATAATATATCTGTAGGTATAAAAATGATTGTTATAGCAATTACTGGTGCAAGTGGTGTTATTTATAGCTTAAAACTACTTGAAGCACTTAAAAAATTAGGTATAGAAACTGGGGTTGTGGTTAGTAAACCTGCTCAGATAATTTTTGATTATGAATTAGGGATTAAAATTGATGAAATAAAAAAATTAGCTAATCATTTTTATGAATCAGATGATTTAACTTCATCTATTAATAGTGGTTCTTTTAAATTTGATTCTCTTGTAATTGTTCCTTGTTCAATGAAAACTTTATCTGCAATAGCTAATGGATATGGAAATAATGCTATAACTAGAGTAGCTGATGTTGCATTAAAAGAGAAAAGAAAAACAATTATTGTCCCTCGTGAAACACCTCTTAGGTCTATTCATCTTGAAAATATGTTAGAGATAAGTAGGGAAGGGGGAATAATTTTGCCAGCTATGCCTGGTTTTTATCATAACCCTGAAAATGTTGATGATATTGTTAATTTTGTTGTTGGTAAGATACTAGATTCTCTAGATATCGATAATGATTTATTTAAGAGATGGGAATAATTATTTTCTAAAATTCTTAAAAAAATTATCCCTAAAGAAGTTTAGTATAATATTTTTATTAATATATTAATGGAGAATAACATGATTAAAGATGATGATTTTATAAGTTCTAAAGATGTTCCAGGACCAACAAAAGAAGAAATTCGGTGTTTATTATTATGTAAAAGTGAAGTTTCAAATAGTGATATAGTTGTGGATATTGGTTGTGGAACAGGTGGAGTAACAACAGAATTTGGGAAAATAGCAAAAAAGGTAATATCCATTGATAAAAATCCAAAAGCCATAGAATTAACTTCTAAAAATATTAAAAAACATGGAGTTGCTAATAATGTTGATTTGATTCAAAATGATGCTGTTTCAGCACTTGAATCAATAGAAAATTTTGATATAGTGGTTATTGGTGGAAGTGGTGGAGATATTGATAAAATTTTAGAATTGGTATCATCAAAATTAAATCCAAATGGGAGAATATTAGTCACAGGGATTTTAATCGAAACAAGATATCTTGCTATTAATAAATTGAAAAAATTAGGATTAAATCCTAAAATTATAGAAGTAAATATTTCAAGAGGTAGGGATGTGGGTATTAGAACTATGATGATAGCTGAAAATCCCATAGCCATTATATATTCTAAAATTACTTCAAATTGATATTTATCCTAAAATTATTTAAAATTAATTCTTATAGCTATAAGATTAAAATTATTAGATAATTAAAACATTCGCTTCAATATATTGAACTATATGCAGTTAATTTTTATCATACATATATTTAGATTAATAATACAGATTAATAATATAAATTAGTAATATATATTAGTAGTATTCTTTTGTTGTTTTTTTTTATTATTACTATTATTATTTGATAAGGAGGACCAAATTGAAAATAAACTGGAAAATTAAATTAGGAATAATACTATTATTAACATCAATAATTATGTATTGTTTTGCATATTTTACTTTACATGAACATGAAAAAGTTCTTTTTTATTTAGTGATTGATTTAGCTTTTATGCCTTTAGATGTACTTGTAGTTGTTCTTGTTGTTGAAGGAATAATAAATAAAAAAGAAAAGGAAACAATATTAGAAAAACTTGACATGATTATGAGTGTCTTTTTTTCAGAATTTGGGACTGAATTTTTATCTAAATTTATTAAAATATCTAATAAAAATGATAAAGTTAATAACTTATTAAAAAGCATAAATAATTGGTCAGATAATCAATTTAACAATTTTTTAAATGAATTAAAGAAAACACCTTGTGAAATTGATTTAAATTTAAATTCAAATGAACGTAAAATCTTTTTAATAGAATTAAAAGAATTATTGGTTAGAAATAGAAGTTTTTTAATAAGGCTACTTGAAAACCCAAATTTACTGGAAAAAGACACATTTTCTAACCTTCTTTTGGCTATATTTCATTTAGATGAAGAGCTTGAAAAAAGAGATCTTAAGGTGGAACTTATAGAAAGTGATTATGAACATCTTACTAATGATATCAATCGGGTTTATTCTACCTTAGTTTATGAATGGATTAACTATTTGTACTATTTAAAACTACACTATCCTTATATGTTTTCTATTTCAATTCGTACAAATCCTTTTGATGACAATGCAAGTATATATGTAGATGAATGATTAGTATCATTAAACTAAAATTATTTTATATTTCTACTTTTAATTTTTTCATTTTCAACTTTTATACTATCTATTTTTTCATTTTCAACTTTTATACTATCTATTTTTTTATTTTCAACTTTTATTAATATTTATTTTTTATTAATATTTTGATTATATTTATTATATAATGTACAATTATATGGCCTATTTAAACATCTTATTTTTATAAACATTATTTTGGACTTATTTTGAGTAGATAATAATAGAATACTTTATATAGTAGAAAGAAGGTATTTATAATCATAATAAAACCCATGAATATTTTTTTATATCATGGTGGGTATCTATGACACATTTGACACTAGAAGAATATAGAGAAATGGTAGAAGAAATTATGGATATAAAAAATACTACTGGTGAAATGCCAGAGTATGCTCAAATAAGCGATATTAGAATTCATCGTGAAGATTATTGCAATATGATTGAGCGGGTCAATAAATTTATTTTAGAAATGGGGAGAAGTCCTCGTTCAATTGAAATTGGGTAATTCAATTTAAAATAAATATATTTCCAAAATTTTCAATACTTCAAATCAACAATGCAAAAAATGGCTAATTAAAGCTGTATTATAACCTTAATAATATCTATAGTATTATATATTATTATTATTATTTATATGAATTTGTAATTTATAGATATTCTTAGTTGATATAATCTATAAATTTGATTATATATAATAATGGTGAAAGTTTTAATATAGTAAAATTAGAATTATCTTTTTTACACTTTGAGAGTGTATTTTCAGTAATATTATTTTATTTTTTATCTATTTTCCTAGTTGATATTAGGATTATTTTTTGATTTTTTCAATATCTTTTTTATAATTAATATTACTAAAGTTAAATTTTGATATTTTATAATCTTCTAAATTTTTATTTTTACTATTATTTTTACTATTAGTAGTATTAGTATTAGTATTAGTATTAGTATTAGTATTAGTATTAGTAGTATTATTATTATTATATTCTTCATCTATTAGTATGAAAAAGGGTTTTATATTTTTTATAATGGATTTTACTTTCATTTGATTTTTTTTTAAAAATATTTCCATTTTTTTATAAGTATCTTTACTATAAATGCTGTGTAATGGTTCTGAATTTTCTATAAATATATCTTTAGTCTTTTCTCTTTCATAAAATCCTGATTTAGGAAAAGTAAAATTTTCATTTGATTTTTTAAAGTGAAAAGGTATTATTCCATCAAAATTAATATAATCTGATTTTAATCTATCTAAAACATTAAACATAGTTTCTATATATTCACTACTTACAAATGGTGAATCACAAGGTAATATAAGCCCATAATCCCCAGAAATATTTTTAAGTCCTGTAATTATTCCTGACATTGGCCCTTTATTTTTTATTTCATCTTCTAAAAAACTTAAATTAAAACTAAAATTTATATCATTTTTTTTAATATATTCATTAATAAGTAATTTATATTTAGATATTCTTTCAGTATTATTTAAAACAATGAAAGCTTCATCAATTTGATAGTTTAATGATTCAAGTACATGAATTAGCATAGGAGTATTATTTATTAGCATAGATCCTTTATCTTCACCCATACGCTTACTCATACCACCACATAAAATAATGCATGAATGTATGCTTTTCTTTTTCATAAATATCCTTAAATTTTTATAATTCCAATTATTTAATTTTATAATTATTAAGCAAATATAATAAAATATAATAAAAATAGTTAAAAACTCTAAATAATTATATTTATTTAATTTATATTATTTTATATAATAATAAAATAATAAAAAAATGATTATGTTACTAGTATGTATTTAATAATTAATATTTATTTAATAGGATATATTTATTTTTATTTAACAAAATGTGTTTTATTTATGCCATATTTATCAAAATAAAACATAAATATATTTATTAAATAAATTTAAATTAATTTTTATATTCAATGTTTTCATTAATCAATGAAACGATCGTCTGATTTTGTATTTTCTGCATTTTCGTGTTTATCTTCAAACCACCCAATTTTTAGATCTTTACAAGTATCTTCATATAGCTGTGGAACATATGGTTTTATGTCTAAAAGGGGAGTTCCATTTAAAATATCCACATTTGATATCTCAATTATATTATCTTTTACTGAGTCTAATTTAACTACTGATATTCCAATCGGATTGAATCTTCTAGGAGATCTTGTTGCAAAGACTCCATGGTGGTCATTATCTAAAAATGGTTTTACTTCTAGAGAATATCCTTTAACCTTATGCAAATAGTAAACTAAGGTTAAATGTGAAAAACCATCTAAATCTTTTAATCCTGGTATTAAGTCATCTCTTAAGTGAATTTCTCCTTTAATTCCTCTAGCACCAATTGGTTGAATTGGCATTCCTTCAAGTTCATCAAAAGGAGAGTGTACTGTTCCAATAGGGGTAAATTCTATTTTGTTCATATTTGAAATTATATTCTTTTTAATTTATATATTTTATTTTTTTAAATAATTTTTTAGATAATTTTATTAGATGAAATCGATATGTAATGATTTTGGAGGTCGATGATAAAACTTTTATTTCCCAATATAAAAGATAAATAAGAATATTTATATAATACAAATGACATAATAAAAAATATAAATGTAATTATAAATCATATTGTTCATATTTTTTAAAATAAGTCTGTATGATTTTAATTATATATTTGGGAGGAATAATATGAAAATTAGTGCAAGAAATAAAATTGATGGAAAAGTTGAAGATGTAAACTTAGGTGCAGTAATGGCAAGTATTAAAATTAATGTTGAAAATCCTGGAGTTCTAACAGCATTAATAACTAAAGAATCTGCTGAAAGTTTAGGTCTTAAAAAAGGAGATAAAGTTTCAGCTATAATAAAATCAACTGAAATAATTGTTGGAAAAGAATAATATTTTTTATCCTTTTCTTTTTATTATTTTTATTTTATAAAAAAATATTTTTAGATATATTATTTTTAGATATATAATTTTTATAAATACCATTTTTATAAATGCCGCTTTTCTAACACGTTTTTTTCTTTTTATTAGCCACCAGCCATTATAATTTTTGTCCCAGTGCTTGATATTTCTTCTTTTTTAAATTCAACATCAAATTTAGTTCTTTCTATAACTTCTTTTAATGCATCAAGAGTTTCATTTCTATGAGGTCCTAATACTGCTGTTAAAAATAAGGGGTCTCCGGTATAAAATTCACCTATAAAATGAATAATAGCTACTCTAAAAATACCATATTTAATCTTAACACTTTCTGCGATTTTTTCAAGATCTTTTTGAGCTTTTTCTTTGTTAGGTGTTGTTAATATCATTTTATCAACAATTTTTTCACCTTCATTACTTTTTTCAGTTCCTCTAACAAAACCTTCAAATGTAAATATTGCTCCAGATTCGTCTATTTTTTTATCTTTTTTTAATGAATCAACTAAATCTTGTATTTCATAATATTCATCATCTTTTTCAACTATTTTAATAACCATTATACATTCTCCTATAATTAATATATTCTATTTAAATTTATTCATTTTAATTATTTATCTGTTATTGTAATCATTATTAATTTTAATGATTTTATATATTTAATGAGCTATACATAATTGTATTAATTATGGTTTAATAATTTATTGGCTTATAAATTTAATAATTTAATAGTTATGATTATTTTTTTATTAAATTTATATTTGTAAATTATAATTTATTTTAATCAATCACATAAATAAATATAACTATTGTTATATAATATTTTTATATTTTAAACTAGTTAGTTAATATTATTTTTATTATTTTAGTATTTGTTTTTTGGTGTTTTATAAGTTAATTAATAATTTTACTTAATATTACAATTTTTTAATTAAGTTTTTTTTATTTCACTAACTTCTTTTTTACTTAGGTGTTTTATTCTTTCTATTCCTTTGATTTCTTCAATAATTTCAGCAGTTGAAAGTGGAACTAATTTTTTCCAGTCTTCAGAAGATAACATTCTTCTTCTAACTTCTGTTCCGGAAAGTTTTTCTCTTTTAAAAAGTGGAGGTTTAGATACTTCATAATCTTCTTCTTCAAATAATCTTTGTACTAATGGATTTCCACTAAATACATGGCCAAAAGGAGGTGTTAGCATCTTTATATGAGAAACCCAAACTGCATTCATTTGAATATCTTGAATAGGTATAATATAATACTTAGAAGAGTTTATATTGTTTTCAGCTAATGCTTTTGTAAGCATCATAACTCTTTCTCCAGCTGTGAATGGATCAACTGTTGTATGACTTAATTGTGCACTTCCAATTCCAATGATGATTTCATCAACTTCCTCAAGTGTTTTTTTAATTACTTGAATATGTCCTTTATGAACTGGTTGCATCCTACCTATTAATAATCCTCTTTTTTCTTTCATTGGTATAATATTTAATTATTCATATTATTAAATTTAGCTATATTTTTCAATTTTTTAATTAACTTATTTTTTAATTAACTCATGATTATTAATAAATAACTATAATTATTAATATTAATTATATTAATTAATGAATTATATTAATTAAAGAATAAACTTTATAAGATTAGATTTTAATACATTAATTATCATACTAAACTATTTGTTAAAAATTATTATTAAATAATAATTTATGTATTATTAAATAAGGATAATTATAAATCTAATTAAATAAGGATAATTATAAATCTAATTAAATTGAATTTATATATTGGATTGATAGATTGAATTTATATATTGGATTTAATTTCTGTATACTGTTATTTTAAAGACTATAATGTTATAAAACACCTATTAAATAGTGATATTCATGATTAAAGTGGAAAATCTTAGTAAAAATTATAAATTAGATAATGGTGAGGAAATATCTGCACTAAAAAATATCAACCTTGAAGTTAAAGATGGTGAAATATTAGGTATAATTGGAATGAGTGGGTCTGGAAAAACTAGTCTTCTTAGAATACTCCGAGGTGTTGAAAAATTTGATGAGGGAAAGATAAAACTTGATAATATTGAAGTTTCATCTGATTCTAGTCAATATTACTATAATAAACTTAGAAAAGATACTGCAATTCATCTTCAAAGATCCTTTGGGTTGTGGCCAGAAACAGCTCTTAATAATGTTGTAAGAAAATTATATGGTGCTAAATATGGGGATGAAGCTTCAACTGATTTTGATTTTGCTTATGATCAATTTGGTGATGAAGCAATGGAAATTTTAAAGGTTGTTGGTCTAGAAGATAAATCAGAACATTTTGCTCCAGTATTAAGTGGCGGAGAAAAACAAAGGCTTATAATGGCTAGACAATTAGCTAAAAAACCAAAAGTATTACTTCTTGATGAACCTGCTACTATGGCATGCCCAAGGACAAAACAAGCTATTCTTGATTCAATTAAAAGAATCAATAGTGATTTAGGAGTAACTGTAGTATTAGTTTCACATTTGCCAGAAGTTCATACTTATTTGGCAGATAGGGTTATTTTACTTGAAGATGGTGAAATTAAAGAAGAAGGAGATGCTTCTGATGTTACAAAAGAGTTTTTAAGTGATATAGAGCCTGAAATTGAAATTGATTTGACTGTAGATGATAAATCAATAATTAAGGCTAATAATATTGAAAAGAAATTTTTCCTTCTAAAAGGAGGAAGTGTTTTAGATATTGAAGATATCAATTTAGAAATTAAAAAAAGGGATATATTAACGATTCTTGGTCCGAGTGGTGCAGGTAAAAGTATAATTCTTAGAATTCTCGCAGGATTAGATTATCCTGAAAAAGGAGAAGTTTTATATAGGCTTGAACATGAAGAATTGGATAATATAGATAATGATTCTATAAAAAACTCTAAAAATAATGAAAATGATTCTAAAGAAGATATTGAAGATATTTGGGTTGATTTGGATGATCCAGGAATTAATAGGATGAAAGTCAGGAGAAAAATAGGTTTTATGTATCAAGAATTTGCACTTCAGCATCATTCTACTATAAGGGATCAGTTAGCTACAAAATTAGGGTTTAAAAATCAATTTGTAGTGGATGATGCAAGAAAAAAGGCCAAGGAATTGGGATTAGGGGATGAACTTTTAGATTCATTATATCAACTTACAGATTTGCCTGAAAATGAAGCAAAATCTAGACTTGAACAAATTGGACTACTTCCAGATATTTTAGATGATTTATTTCCAAAATTTCCAGAAAAAGCTGTTAGAGAGGAAATTAAACCTCTTTTTGAAGCTTTAGATCTCCCTCTTGAAATATTAAATCGAAAATCTTATGAACTTTCTGGAGGACAGAAAGTTCGTGCAATGTTGGCTTTGGCTTTAGCTTCAAAACCAGAAACTCTATTACTTGATGAGCCATTTGGGGATTTAGACCCATTAACACTCAGAATCGTTTCAAACTCTATCAAAAAGATTAATAAAGAATTTAAATCAACTATTGTAATGGTTTCACATAACATTGATTTTATAAAAGAACTTAGTAAACGAGCTGTTTTTATGGATAAAGGAAAAATAATTGATGATGGTGATCCCATTAGATTAGCTAATGAGTTTGTTACTTCTTGTAAAGCTGATTATTTAAGTTAATTTTCTCTTATTATTTCTTAATTGAAATTCATTTTAATTGAAATATTTTTAATTTAAATATTTTTATTATTTAAATATTTTTTAATCAAGTATTGTTTTTGGTGAAGTTTATGTTTGAAAATATAATGGTTCCTTCTGATGGTTCTGAATATTCGTATTTGGCTGTTGAAACTGCTTTTGAAATTGCTAAAAAATTTAATTCTAAAGTTACTGCTGTTTATGTTCTTGATGAAAATACTAGTTTTTCTTATGATGATTTAGAAGATGAAGGAAATAAAATTTTAGCAAAAATATCCGAAAAAGGTAAAAAAGAGGGAGTCATGGTCATAGAACATTTGATTACTGCAGATCCTCTTAGGGATATGAAAATAATAGCTGAAAAGACACAAGTTGATTCTATTGTTATAAATTCTTTAGGAAAAAATAGATCTGAAAATCTTAAAATTGGAAGTATTGCAGATAGAGTTATTAGAACTTTTGATATTCCTATTGTTCTTGTTAAATAAATTTTTTTATAATTTATATTTTTATTATTTAAATTTTATTATATTATTATTTTTCATTTTATTTTATATTATTTCTTTTTTTATTATTTTTATAATATTCTCTTTTTATTATTTTTATAATAATAATTTTTTCAATAATAATAAATATTAGAATATACAATAATATAATTACAGTAAAAAATAATTTTATTCTAGATTTATAAAGTTTAATAATGAATTTTAGGTTCTATAAAATTCTATTAAAATTATATAAACTTTTTGTAAATCAATATTAATAATAGGAGTTGTATTATATGAGTGGTAGGATGAAATGTAAAGTCTGTGGATATATTTATGATCCTGAAAAAGGAGAACCAAGAGCTAATGTTGAACCAGGAACCGAATGGGAAGATGTACCCGATAATTTTAAATGTCCTTCATGTGGTGCTCCAAAAAGAATGTTCAAACCAATTTAATATTTATTATTTAAATTTATTAGTTTTTTATTAGTTTATAATTATGTATATTGATTAATATAATGTTATAATTGGTATATTTTAATTATTATAATATGATCCTTATTATATTCTAATTAATCATTTTATAATTAATTATATTCTAATTAAAAATTTATATAATTAATGTTTAGCTTAAATTTAATTGATTAATATTTTTTTTAATTATTTAAAGTTTAAGTATATTTATTTAAATATTTATTTAAAGAATTTTAAGGTGATAATATGGATAAATATGTATGTGATATGTGTGGATATGTATATGACCCAGAAGAAGGAGATCCTGACAATGGAATAAATCCTGGAACTGCTTTTGAAGATTTACCTGATGATTGGACTTGTCCTATGTGTGGTGTAGGAAAAGACGAATTTGTTAAACAAGAGTAATCAATTGATTTATTATATAAAATTTAAAAGTTTTATATAATTTTTTGTTTTATATAATTTTCATTGTTTTTGTTTAATAATATGATATAAAATAATATAATATTTTAATTTTATTTTAATTTTATATCTTAGTTTTTAAATTTTAATATTTATTTATTTTATAATTTTATTTATTTCATAATTAGCTTTTCATTTTCTTACTGATACAATCTTATGTTTATAAGATTATTTATTATTAAAAGAGGTGTTTTTTATGGTAAACGCAAAAATGGAAGAAGCATTAAACAAACAACTTAATGCTGAGTTGTATTCTGGATATTTGTATTTGTCAATGGCGGCTTATTTTGAAGAAATTGATTTAGGAGGTTTTGCAAATTGGATGAGAGTCCAAGCTCAAGAAGAACTTTCTCATGGAATGAGGTTTTATGATTATATTGTTCAAAGAGGAGCAAGGGTTACACTTTCTGAGATAGAAAAGCCTCAATCTTCATGGGAATCCCCTGTTGATGTTTTTGAACATGTTTTATCTCACGAGAAAACTGTTTCAGGATTAATTGATGATTTGGTTGATTTAAGCATAGAAGAACGAGATCATTCAACAAACAATTTTTTACAATGGTTTGTAGCAGAACAAGTTGAAGAGGAAGAATCAGCTAGTAGTGCTTTAAATAAAGTTAAATTAGCTAATGAATCATCTAATGGATTGTTTTTAGTTGATTCAGACTTTGGAACTAGGGTTTATACGCCTGATACTTCTGAATAAGTTAATATCACTTGGGAATTATTATTTTTTATTATTTCTTCCTATTTTAAACCATTTCTCTAATTGAAATATTTTTTTTTATTTTTTTATTTTTATTTATTAAATTTGATTTTAATGAATATTTTTAAGTTTATTTGGATTTTTTAGTATTTATTAATTTATCTTCTATGAAATTTGATGATTTTAGAATATTTCCTCTATATTGTGGTATTATTTCTTCTATAAAATCCATAAATGATTTAGTAATTTTATAATAAGAATCATTATTTGAATAATTCAATGTTTTATTTTTAATTATAATATCAATTTTTGAATCTAATTCCTTTTCTAGTGTTTCGAGAAATGTATCAATCCAACTATTTGGAACATTTATAAATGGATAGACAATTTTAGTTTCATTATTATAATCTGATTTGGAAAATGGAATTCCCTCACCTTTAAATATACTTGTTAATATAGATTCAACTTTATCATCTAAAGTTTGTGATAAAAGAACTGAATCAATTTTGATTAAATTACTTTTATCATTTTTATTAGCTTCATATTCCTCAGTATCACTAAAGAATAATTTGTCAATATTTTTTAACTTATCTAATTTTATAAATATTTGATTTTTTTGATCTAATTTTGATAAAAAAGAATTTATATTTTTTATATCATATTCCATAATTTTTATCCCATATTTTCGAGCATAAGGTTCTAAAACTATTTTTAATAAATAATCTACTTTATTTTTAGGTTTTAATATTAAAACATTATTTTTAGGAGATATTTCATTAGCTATAATTTCTGAAAATTTTATACATATCTTTCTAAGAACATTAGAATTTATAATTTCTATTTTGGGATAATATTTCTTAAAAGTTACTTGTCTTTTTTTAGAAAACTTAGCAAACCTTTGATCATTTATATATAATACCTTGGGTGTATAACTAACATATCTTGTGTCTATACCAATTATGCTAAGTAACTTTAAAACTTCTTTTTTTTTATTAGCTTTATCTATAGTTTGATTCATAAAATCATCTAGATTATAACATTTAGGTTAATATTAATTATTTTAGTAATTATAATTTACTATAATTAAAATACTAAAATTTAAGAAGAATATATGATTGATTAAATAATTATCTGAAATAATTTATTGGGAAAAATAAGACATATAAGAATAGGAGAATTAAGGAAAATATAAGTTGTAAATTTAATTTATTAATATTATTCTATATCTTATAATTAATATTTTATATTTTCATTTTATATTTTTATTTTATATTTTTATTTTATATTTTTATTTTCATTGTATTTCCAAGTATTATATTTTAAAATTAATTATTATTGATTATAATCACTTATTGCTTGATCTAATGCATCATCAATAGCTTTATATGATATTATGGGCTTAATTCCTTTTTCAATACAAATTTCAAGTGGTTTTTTCCCAAGATTCTGTGTTATTAAAATACTAACGTCATCAATGAGGGCAATGGCTTGTTCTGATTTGTTTTTTTCATCACTGTTACATGTGGGATTGTTTTTAACAGAACCTAAATATTCATAATTTCCATCATCTTCAACTTCAAAAAGTAAAAAATGGGTGGCTTGGCCAAAATGCTGATTAACATATTCTCCATCATCACTTGTTACTGCAATTCTATAAGACATTGATTCAATCTCCTTATTAAGTTTATTAATAGCTATTTTCAAATATGGGTAGTATTAATATAATTAAACATTCTAATATAATTAATAAATCAATTTTTTTAATTAGAATTATAAATTATTAAAAATTAAATTATTAAAATTTACATATTTAATTAATGTTTATGTATGGATGTAATAATTTTATAATATATATTATAATTTAATATTATTTATTTATTTGTTTTTTATTTAATTTTTTATTTGATTGTTTAATTTTTTAATTTTTTAATTATATTTTTACTTATTTTTTTAATTATTTTTTATTTGATTGTTTATTTTATTATTTTTAAATGAGCTATTTTATTTTTTGAGGGATTATTTCAATATCTTGTATTCATTATTTATTATTTTTAAATATCTTGTATTCATTATTTATTATTTTTAAATATCTTGTATTCATTATTTATTATTTTTAATTTTTATTAATATTCTATTTAATAGAATTTAATATGCTTTTTTCCATAATATCTAATGGGGCTTCTTCTCCAGTCCATATTTTAAAATTTTCAGCACCTTGATACAAAAGCATTTTAGTTCCATAAATTATAGTTGCGCCTATTTTCTTTGCTTCCTTTAAAAGATTAGTTTCAAGAGGATTGTAAACAATATCATTAACAATAAGATCTGAATGCATGATATCATAAGTAGCTATTGGTTCATCATTTAAATTTGGATGCATACCTACAGGCGTAGTATCAATTAAAATATCTGCATCGGCTAAACTTTTAGGTAACTCATCGAGGCTTCCATATTTAAATGTAATGTCTATATGTGAAAAATCTATTGTTAATTCGTCTAATTTTGAATTATCAGTAAAATCTGCAGATAGTAAAGTTTTAATATCATAAATAAGGGATTTTGCTTTTTTAGGACTTCTATTAATCATATTTATGCTGTTAACTCCTTCTATAGCTAATTGAAAAGATATTGCTCTTGCAGCACCTCCAGCTCCAACTATTACTACATTCTTATCTTTTAAATCTGAAACTTCTTTAATGGCTCGAACAGCACCAACACAATCAGTGTTATAACCTTTTGATTTGCCCTCTTTAAATTTTATTGTATTGACTGCACCGATTAGATTTGCCATTATATCAAATTTATCAAGTTCATTTATGACTTTTTGTTTATGGGGAATAGTAACATTAAGTCCTTGAATACCAAATGCTTTAGCACCACGAATCGCATATTTCAAGTTTTCCTTTTCTACTTTAAATGGAACATAAACATAGTTCATATTCATAGATTTAAATGCAGCATTAAACATCGCTGGAGAAAAGCTATGTCCAACTGGGTTTCCAATTATTCCAACAACTTTTGTGGTTCCATTTATCAATTAATCACTCTCTTTTCATTATTATTATTCTATTAAATTTTTTATTACTCATATTTCTATTAAACTTATTTATTACTCATATTTTAATTATAATTTTTTTCATTGAATATAATTAATTTTAATCTAGATAATATTGTAATAATTATTATTAATCTAAATTAAAAAATTAATAATTAATATTATTAAAAATTAATTTTCAATATTATTAAAAATATGAATTCCAATATTTGTCATATAATTATATAAACTTTGATAAATAAATATTTTAATACAAAATAAATATTTTAGCTACTAATTGGCAAGAATAATTATATTATTAAATTAGATAAATAATTATTAAAAAAATAGGTTGTTTAATTTATATATAAAATGTTCATATTAAAGAATTAATTAATCAAATTGATTTGTAGTTTAATAGAAAAATATTTTAATATTTGAATAGATATTTTAAATTTATAATAGTTATTTAATATAGAAAATTATAAAAACAAAATACAATTATAAAAATAAAAATTATAAAATAGTTTAAAATTTTATTATATTTATTATATTTATTTATATTTTAACTCATTTTTAAAAAATTATTTAAATTATTGTCTTTTCATTATAAATTGGAGGAATAATATTGGAATTTACAAGACCTCGTGGAACAAGAGACTTTCTTTTTGATGAAATGAGAGAAAGAAAAAAGTGTGAAAACACATTGAGAAAAGTCTTTGAAACTTATGCTTATCAAGAAATAAAAACTCCCTTATTTGAAGATTTAAAATTATTCACAACAAAATCTGGAGATCAGATTGTTGATCAATTATACAATTTCACTGATAAATCTAACCGTGAAATAACACTTAGGCCTGAAATTACGGCTCCTGTAGCTAGGTTATATATTAATGAACTCCAAAAAACAGCTAAACCAATAAAACTTTATTATTTTGGAAGTTGTTTTAGATATGAAAGGCCTCAAAAAGGAAGATTTCGTCAATTCTGGCAGTTTGGTTGCGAATTAATAGGTGCTAAATCTCCTGAAGGAGAAGCTGAAGCTATTGCAATGGCAGAACAATCTTTAGAAAATTTAGGAATTGATAGTGCTGAAATTCATATTAATCATCTAGGTATAATCAGGGGTTTATTTAGCCATTTTAAAATATCAAGCGATATTCAAGAAGAAATCATGGCTTTAATTGATAAAGGAGATAAAGATTTACTTGAAAGTGAGCTTACTAATGATAGAAATCCACTTATAGAAATTAACGAGTTATCACAAATATTAATTAAATTAGTAGATTTTGTCGGTAAAGATGAGGTATTGAACGATCTTGAAAATCTTATTAGCAAATATGATGAGGCTTTTGAATCTTTAAACGAGTTTAAAAAACTTATAAACCTTTTAAAAAGTTTCAAAGTTTCTAATTATACTCTTAATCTTGGAATAGCAAGAGGTTTAGATTATTATACTGGAATTGTTTTTGAAATTTATGTTCCAGAACTCGGAGCTCAAAAACAAATAGCTGGTGGGGGTAGTTATAACCTTGTAGAACTTTTTGGGGGAGAAAAAGTTGAATCTACTGGCTTTGCTTTTGGTTTTGATCGTTTAATGAATGCTATTGAAAATAATAGGTCTAAAACTAATAATTCTGAATCTATTATTGAAGAGGATTCTATTATTGATGTTTTCGTTGCACCTATATCTAATGAGACAAGAGAAAAGTCTTTTGAAATAGGTCAAAAAATCAGATCTTTAGGTATTCCGACTGAAATAGATCTTTCAAGAAAGAAATTTAAAAAATTACTTAATACAGCTAATAAATTAAATGCTAAATATGTCATATTAGTAGGAAAAGATGATTTAGATAAAAATAGTGTTACTATTAAAGATATGATTTCTGGAAATCAGGAATTAGTGGCTATAGAAGATATTAAAGAGTTTTTAAGCAATAATTAATATTTAATTGTAGGGAGTGTAATTATTAAAATTAATTTTAAACATGAAGTTAATGGAGAAAAATTGGTAATATCTGTTGTTCAAGATTATGAAAGTTCTCAAGTTTTAATGGTGGCTTATATGAATAAAGAAGCACTTACAAAAACTTTAAAGACAGGTATTGCTCATTATTGGAGTACTTCTAGAAATAAATTATGGTTAAAAGGAGAAAGCTCAGGAAACACTCAAAAGGTTAAAGAAATATTTACTGATTGTGATATGGATGCGGTTGTTTTAAAAGTAGAGCAAACTGGTGCTGCATGTCATGAAGGTTATTATTCTTGTTTTTTTAGAGAATTTGATGTAGCTAACATAAATGAAAATAATAAAGATTTAGAAGATTTGGATAAAGAAGATTTAAAAATCATATCTGAAAGATTATTTAATCCAGAAGAGGTATATGGTAAGGAATAATAAATCTTAAGTTATAACTTTTTATTAGATTAATGAATATTTATGGTATTTATTAAATTTTATTTTAAATAGTATATTAACTATTTAAACATTATAAACACAGGGGATTATCAATTGGAATTTATTGAAAAATTTGAAATAGAAAATGAAGAAAATATAGAGAAAATAGTGCCTGATACTAGTGCTATTATTGAAGGAGCAATAACTAATTTAATTAATGAAAATAATTTAAATTATCCAGAAATTATTATTCCTGAAGCAGTTGTCGCTGAACTTGAATATCAAACAAATAAAGGTCAACTTATTGGTCAAAAAGGGCTAAATGAGTTAAAAAAACTTCAAAAACTTGTTGATAGTGGAGAAATAGCTATTAGTTTCACTGGAAAAAGACCTAGCAATTATGAAATTTCTCTTTCTAAAACTGGTGAAATCGATGCAATTATAAGAGATGTTGCAAAAGCTGAATTTGCTATTTTAGTAACATCGGATAAAGTTCAAAATGAAGTAGCTAAAGCCCAGGGAATTAAATCTATATTTGTTGAACAAGAAGATAAATCCAGTAAGGAACTAAAAATATCTGAATATTTTGATGATGATACAATGTCTGTACATCTTAAGGAAAATGTTCCTCCAATGGCTAAAAAAGGAAAACCGGGAAATATAAATCTTGTTAAATTAAATTCAAAGCCTCTTAGTTATGATTATCTTATTAAAATTGCTGAAGAAATAATAGAAAAATCTAGATATGATTTTAAGACATATCTTGAACTTGAAGAAGAAGGAGCTACAGTTATTCAATCAAGAGAATACAGAATTTCAATAGCTAAACCTCCATTTTCTGAAGCAATGGAGATTACTGCAGTTAGGCCAGTAGCAGAAGTTTCTATTGAAGATTATAAACTTTCTGATAAGTTAATGGATAGACTTAGAAATACAGCTAATGGTATCTTAATTTCAGGTTCTCCTGGAGCGGGAAAAAGTACATTTGCTCAAGCTGTAGCTAAATTTTTTTCTGAAGATATGAATCAAATAGTGAAAACCATGGAATCACCTCGTGATCTTCAAGTTGGTGATGAAATAACTCAATATGCTCCTTTAGATGGGGATATGGAAAAAACTGCAGATATTTTACTTCTTGTTAGGCCAGATTTCACTATTTATGATGAACTTAGAAAAAATCATGATTTTAATATTTTTGCTGATATGAGGTTGGCAGGTGTTGGAATGATTGGAGTTGTTCATGCTACTCGTCCTATTGATGCTATCCAAAGAATAGCTGCAAGGGTTGAACTGGGTATAATCCCTTCAATTGTTGATACAACTATTTATATTGAAGATGGTGAAATTAAATCTATTTATGAAACTAATTTAACTGTAAAAGTACCTTCAGGTATGCAAGAAGCAGACCTTGCAAGGCCAGTTATTGAAGTTCGTGACTTTGAGACTAATGACTTAAAAAATGAAATTTACACTTATGGTGAACAGACTATTGTGATGGATGTTGATTTAGTTCAAGATAATGGAAAAAATAATGATTCTAAGTCCTCTGTAGATATGATAGTTGAGAAAGAAGTTACTAGGGCTGTTAAAAAAATAGTTCCAAAATCTAATGTTAAAGTTGAGCTTGTTTCTAATGATAGAGTAAAAGTTTTTGTAAATGAGAAATTTATTCCAAAAATAATTGGTAAAAAAGGTAAACGTATAGATGATCTTGAAAGAAAAGTAGGAATTAGTATTGGTATTGAACCTATTGAATCTTTAAAAGATCCTAAATATGAAAAGGAAAATAAATCTAAAAAAGCTGGTGAAGAGTTTGAAATTCCTTATGAAGTATCTAAAAAACACTTAAATTTAGATATGGGATATGAGAATATTGGCGAAGAGTTTGATGTTTCGGTTAATGGCGAATATCTTTTCACAGCTACTGTTGGAAAAAAAGGCCTTGTGAGATTAAAACAAGGTCTCGAAATTACTGAAATTCTCTTAGATGCAATTGAGATGGATATTCCGATTATTGCGACTTTTAGATAATTTTATAAAATTTGATTAATTTTATAATATTTGATTTATAATATTTTAATAATATTTTAATATTAATTTAATATTTTAATAAATAATTATAATTCTTTCTTTTTTATATTTTTTTCTTTTTTAAATAGCCTAAGCCAAATATTCCTGCAATCAAAATAAGGACTAAATATGGCAATATTGAATTTTCTCCCATTGCTTTTGCAATCTGGTTTGATATAACTTCATAAGCTTTACTTAGTAATGGTTTACCACTAGTTCCTACAGAATTTTGATTATTTGTTGTATTAGTTTTTATGGGATTATTTGTTTTGTTATATGCTTTTCCATTATTGGTTCCATTTTGAAGGCTAGGATTATTTAAATTTCCATTTGATCCAGAATTATCAATATTTGAACCATTTTGAGGATTATTTGGTGGGTTTATCGGGTTTCCTGATTGTGAAGATGGATATATTCTTCCATCAGCACCTATAACATATCCTGTTTGTTTTTTTCCATCCCATAGGGCCATTTCACCAGAAGCAGTTAATTTTGCTGTTAATATTGAAGCAAGTATCCTAGGACATATATGTGGAGTACTTTCTCCATAATAATTAGGTCCAATACCTATTTCATCAAATTGGGGCTTATTTTTAACATCAAAATTCTCATTACCTAAAATGGTATTAAATTCAATGTTGTGTGTTGAAGACTGATCATAATTATCTCCAATTACAATACCATTTCCTGTTTCAAATACATCTAAATCAGTGTCTGATGTTTGTTTTTGATCTTTAATAATATTCAATTTTATAACATTATTTAAAGACTTACCATTTAATTGTATCCCATTTGCATTTTTAGAAATTGTATTATTTATAATGTCTGTTCTTTCAGTTTTATCATTTAGGTTTATCCCATTTCTTTTATTATTAGTAATAATATTTTCGGTTATATTAGTTTTATATGTATTTGATAGACTTATTCCATCATAATTATTTCCAATTGTACTGTTAATGATTGTTGTCATATTTGATAGTATTACTTCAATTCCATGTAAATTATTATTTAATATTGAAGTTTTATTAATCATAACTTTTTGTGAATTATAAATGAATATTCCTGTTTTGCTGTTGTTTGTAATGATGTTTGATATTATTTTTATATTTGCTGAATTTATAATAAATAATCCATATTCTTGAGAATTTGAAATTATATTATTCTTCAAATTTGAATTTGTACTTTTATTAAGTAAAATTGAACCTTTTTGACCTCCAATAATTTTGTTTGAGCTCATTGTTACTGATGATGAATTAACAATAATTCCATAGTCATAGTTAGTAATTATATTAAACCCAATTAAAGAACTACCTAAAGCACTTTTTGTAAAATAGAAAGAAAAAGTATCATTTCCATCATTTTCATTTCCATTATTTTCTTCAAATTTATTTGAAATTATTGTTGCTCCATTTCCATTTAGAGTTAATTTTTTATTTATTATTAGTGATATGTTATTATATGTTGAATTTTTAAATTGAAGTATATCTCCAGATTTTGCAGAATCAATTAAGTTCTGTATTTCTTGATTAGTTGCATTATGACTAATTTCTATTGTTGCAGAATAGCTAGGAGATATAAAAATAAAAATAGAGAAAATAATTATAATCGATAAGAATAAATATTTAATTCTATTTTTTTCTATCTTTTTAATATTGTCCATTTAAACAGTCCACAAATATTTTTTTTAATATTTTTAATTATTTTTAAATAATAAACTTTATTATCTATTTATTTTAATTAATGACAGTTTTAATCTGCTTATTTTAGATAATATTTCTATTTAATTTATATTAATGATATTAATATTTTTAGTATGATTATTTATTATAAAATATCCTATTATTTTAAATATTATATTAATGCCTATCGTCTATTATTTCTTTTTGTATATTGTATTAATATTATCTTAAAGACAATATTTTTGTATTTTAATCTATTTTAGGAATTATTTTTATTATTAATACATTTAATGTTGATAATTATTAGTTTTTATAATTTTAATATATTATTAGGTTCAATTTAACAAATATAACCATATGATTTTATTTTAAACTTTTTATTAAACCTTAATGTTCTTTTTATTTAAGTAGTTTATTAATCGTAATATTTAAATATAATGGATGCCATACCGATAATTATATAATTACATAACGATGTTTGTATAATTTGTTTATATTAATATTAAAATTAATGAAATTTATTCAAAATTAATTAGTAACATTATTATTGTAAATAAATTTATTATATTTAATTATATTATATATAAATAATTAATATAAAATATTGTATAATAAATATTTAATATTTTTATAACGATATATGATATTTATTTTAATATTTATTTTAATATTAATTCAATATTTTTTATATTATTTTATATAAAATATTTAATATTTTTTATAATAAGTTTATAATTCAATATATGATATTTTATTATTTATTTTATTAATTTGATATTCATTCAAAATATTATGTTTATAATATTTAACATAACTATAGTTATATTTATTATCATAATATTTTTACTTTATATTGTTTTGTAGTTATAAAAACATATTTTATACTTAAATATTAATTAATTATGGGTTTTTCTCAATTAAATCGGTTAATATTTATTTAAATTAAAAAATATTTAGAAATAAGTATTAAATTAATTTAATTTTTAAATTAATTTAAATTATAAACTTATCTAATTAAAATATTTAAAACTACCTAAAGGATGTGAATAATATTAAATTAAAAAATGGTAATGGCGGATTTAATAAAAGTATAGCTTTTATATTTTTTGTCTTAATAGCCATTGGAGGAATTGCTTTATCAATTGATTCTTCTTCGGCGGCACAAGTTGTCCATGTAAATGACACAAGTTCAAATTCTGATATACAAAATATTATAAATGGATTATCAGATGGAGATACTTTATTTTTTGATGATGGAATATTTGAAAATATCGGTTTAATTATTAATAAGTCTATTACTATAACAGCTAGTTCAAATGCACTTATTAAAGCAATTGTTGATAATTCAACTCTAAATCCAACTGATATATCTAAATATGGTATTGACAGGGCAGCTGCTTTTTATTTTGTAAATGGTTCAAGTAATAGTAGTATTTATGGTTTAAATATCACAAGTATGCCAGGATTTGACTATTTGACTAATTCATCTGCAACTTCAAAAAATGCACTAATTTATGCATTACGTAATACTAATAATGTAAGTATTCATGATAATACTCTTAATAATTCTGCATGGGGTATTTATTTAGCTATGACTACTGGTGCAACAACAATGTCTATTTATAATAATGTTGTCACCAATATGTCCGATACCGGAATTATCAATTTTGGTTCTGGTGCAGCTATAATTAACAATAATACAATCTCTAATGTTGGTAGACATGGTATTGATGTAAGACATGGAAGCAGTGCAAATACAACAGTTTCTAATAATACAATAATTAATGCTAGTGAGGGTATTTATACAATGCACTCTGGTGGCCATATATTTGTAAATAATACTATAATTAATACTACTTTAAGTGCAATCACTGCTTATGGTGCTTTTGATGTATTAATCCAAAACAATAGTATGAAAAATGGAATTATTGGTATTTTATTAGCTAGTACTTATCGCAATATAACTTTAGAAGGTAATAACTTTACATATTCTTCAAAATCAACTTCTCCTAGTTTTGGATATAATTTAGTAACTGCAGATTCTTCAACTTCTAATTCTAATGTTAATGGAACTTATTCTGATAGTTCACAAACACCTGCACAAATTTCTATAAACTCTTCTTATGAAAAAACTACTATAAAAAATGGACAAAATGTAAGATATACTGTAGCAGTGTCTAATATAGGAAAAGGAGCTGGAAGCAATATTACAATAGCTAATATTTTGCCTGCAGGTGTAAGTCCTGATTCTGTAATTATATCAAGTGGTAGCTTTTCCAATGGAGTATGGACTATTGACTCATTATCTAGTAATAGTAATGCTATTTTAGTATTTTATGCAAAACCTTCAAAAGCAGGAACTTTTGTAAATACTATAAATGCAACTTATAATGATAACTTAAATAAGGGTAATAGTTGGGTTGATCTTAATGGTACCAAAACTACACTAACTGTTGATAAAGATATCAAAGTATCTAGCAGTAATACATTCAGTGCAAGTAAAGTAAGAAAAGCTAATTACTTCTATATAACTACTCAAATTAAGAACACAGGCTTAGATAACTCATCTAAAATAACTAGTAAAATATCTACAACAAAAGGATTAAAAATAGCAGCAGTAAGTAAAAGTAGTTATGCATCATATAACAAAAATTCTAAAACTTGGACTGTTAAATCAGTTCCTTCTAAAAAGACAATAACTTTAAAAATGAAAGTCAAAACAGTTTCTAAAGGAACCCAAAAAGTAAAAGTTACTACTAATGGTAATTCTCAAACTAAATCTGTAAAAGTTGTCTAATTTGAGTTTTAAATAAAATTTAATAAGTAGATGATTTTGACTATAAGTAGATGATATTAATTAAAAAATATTATTTACATATTCTTATAATTTTTCTACTATTATTTTTTATTTCTTTAATGGGAATTTTTATTATTTATAATTTTTTATTATTATAATTATTTTCTTATCGACGATTTTTTTCTTAAATTCATTATAAATAAATTTATATTAATTTAATAAAAATAAAATCAATATAATCAATTTTAAAGATTTTTAAATTTGTTTATTTTATTTAATTATAACCAAATATTTTAATATTGATTTATATTTTTTCAAAATTATATCGATAATAAGATTTATATCTATGAACTATATAAATAAAATTGTTCATTTATTATTAAATTTTATAACATTCCAATGTATAATATAATTGATCTAATTTTTTTATATTGTATAATGTTATTATATCTTAAATTGGATTTTATTTTTAATAATAATTATTTTACTAATAATAATAATAATTCTAACATATTAGGTCTTATTATCAGAATATAGGATAAAAAAACATGAACCCAATGGATATTTTATGGCAAGCAGGCGTAATAGCAGCAATCATAGTTTTTGGTGTTAAAATTGGTTTAGGTTCAGCTATGGCGAATCTCTCAAAAAAATCTATTTTATTACTAATAGCTATTTATGGTATTGGTATTTATATTGCTACCCAAATAGCTTCGATTTATTCAAGCCAATTTACAAACTTTGTCATATCGTATAATATGCCAATATTTATAGTTATGTCTATTATAATGATTTTAGCAGGTTTAACAACTATAAGGGAATGGAAAGTTCATAAATGTAATACTTCAACAACATCTGCTTTAGCTGTAATCGCACCTTCTCCTTGTTGTTTTTTATCCATAACTATAACTGCCATATTTGTTGCTCCCATAATAGGTCTCTCTATTGGAGAATTGAGTCCTATAATATCTATAATATTGGCATTAGTGATTATAGTCTCCTATTTTTCTGCTAATATAATTGTTAATTTTATAAAGAAACCTTACCCAATTATTCTTGGAAATTTCATGTTGTTCTTAGGAGTTTACTTTTTACTTGCAGCATTACTTCTTCCAAATCTAATTGAAGGATTTAAAAAAATTATGAAACCTATAAGTTTAATAGATGTAAATCTTATGATATATCTGATTCCAGTAATTTTGTTATTATTGATAGTAGGGGCATTCTTTTCTAAAAAAACTAGTTTCTTGAAATAATTATTAATAAAATATTATTAAATTCTCTTTCAATAATGAAAATTTATAAAAATACATATTAAATTTCTATTAATTATAAAATTTTATGAAAATATATTGAAAAGTAATATTAATAATAAAAATTCCTTATTGAAAATTTTTAAATAAAATTCCTATGAATATTTCTTAAAATGCTCAAATTAAAAAATTTTCTGTATTATGAAGTGTTAGGTGATTAAATGGTTTTAAATATTCCAGGTAGTGGGATTTTAACTTCAACTTTAAATGTGATTTCTCAAAGTTTATTAATTCCAGTGATAATTCTTTTATTAATATTTGTTGTTTATGCAGTAATCACTATTGGTAGCCTTATTTCAGAGTATAGCTCAAGAAAAAAGGTTCCAATTTCAACAATGAAAAATTTGATTAGAGATATTTCACTAGCTGAGAATTCAGATATTGCAAAAAATGCGATTAACTCCTCAGAAATTCCTGAAAAACAGAAAGAAGATTTGTTAGATTTAATATCTTCTGAAGATTTATCTAAAGAATCAAGAGAAGCTTTAGCTAGAAAAATAATTGAAAATGAAGAAAATTTGATCGATAAAATTCTTGAAAAAACTGATATTATGGCCCGTATTGGTCCTACTTTAGGATTAATGGGAACCTTAATTCCAATGGGTCCAGGGCTTGCAGCATTAGGTAGTGGGGATGTCACTGGTCTTGCAAATGCTATTATTGTTGCTTTTGATACAACTGTTGTAGGTATAGGTGCTGGTGCAATCGGATATTTTGTATCTAAAATAAGAAAAAGATGGTATGATGATTATCTGTCTAATTTTGATGCATTATCTGATGCAGTATTAGATTTTATGAAAAAAAAATATCAAAATTAATGTTTTAAATATTGTTTTACAAGAATAATATTAAAAATATTTTTAAAATATTTTTAAGAATAGTATTAAGAATACTTTTGAAAATATTTTTAAGAATAGTATTAAGAATACTTTTGAAAATATTATTAAATGTATTATTATTATTAATAACTTTAAAAATAGTGTAAATCAAATTATTAACAATTTATAAATTTATTTGTGGTTTTTATGGTTAAATCCAAAAGAAATAGGAGGTCTTCAAGAACTGAAGAGGATCCAATGGCAGGAACAACAAATCTTGTTGATGCAATGTTAGTGATATCTGTAGGGCTCCTAGTTTTCCTTGTAATGTCATGGAATATGCAATCTGTAGTTTTTAATGAAGATATGACTCCTGAAGAGAAAAAATCAACTATGGAAAAAATTAAAAGTGTTACTGATGTAAAACAGGGAAAGGAGATCGATAACAATATTAATTCATCTAATAGTTCTGGAGAAGGGTATGTTGAGATGGGAAAGGTTTATAAAGATCCGAACACGGGAAAGCTGATAATGGTTGAGTAGTTTATTAAAAATATTTATAAAATAATGTTCAAAATACTATTTGAATACTTTTTAAATACTTTTTAAATACTTTTTAAATATTATTTAAAATATTATTAAACTACTTTTTTATTTATTATTTTATCAATATTTCTAATATTTAATCGATACAAGATTCATTATAATTACCTATTGTGATTATATTAGTTTTATATCATTTTAATTAATTTTAATTAAATTTTATTAATTTTTATTAATTTTTATTATATAAATATATAATTTTAAGAATTTTTTTGGGAGGAAATAATATGGATGGAATTTTTGAAGAGCAACTTGAAAAAGCGAAGGTTTTTCATGGTGAAATATGTGGTGGTGTTCTAACAGGAACTAAAATGGCAATTTATGCAATTGAAGAGTTTAATCTTAATTTTAATGAAAAAAATCCAGAGTTAATATCTATTGTTGAAATTGATCGTTGTGTTTATGATGCTGTTCAAGCTATTACACAAGGTTCTACTGGTACTAAATCTGTTAAGTTAATAGATTATGGAAAATTTGCAATTACTTTTTACAATAAAGAAACTGGCAAAGCTATTCGATTAACCGATGTTGATGCAAGTTCAAGTAATGATACTGGTGAAACTATAGATGAAAGAATAGAAAGATATAAAAATACGCCTGCTCAAGAATTATTTAAAATTGAGAATGTTAATGTTTATTTTGATGAAAATAATTTACCTGGTATGCCAACAATTAAAAAAAGATGTTCTGTTTGTAATGAAGTTGTTTTAGATAATAAACATTCATTAATCAATGGTAAACCTATCTGCCAGTCTTGTTTTAAAGGTTCATATTATGAAATAATTTAAAT
>VSSQ01000154.1_pt1 | contig 74068 bp, 57 predicted proteins | sample 4763081 | NCBI WGS metagenome assembly VSSQ01 (sample SAMN12137344, study PRJNA551015) | bioreactor metagenome | isolation source: SDC9 anaerobic chlorinated ethene degrading culture | place: USA: Knoxville, Tennesee | collected 2015-01-01
ATTAAACAACTTAGACAAATTTAGAGAATGTTGCCTATTTTTGTCATGTACTTAGAATTCAATCACAGAAACAACTTGAAATTCCGAATTAAAGAAATGACCGGAAATTTTTAGAAATAGAGGGGTAAGAGAAAAATCGCTGAAAAGTATATGATCGAAAGTTTTTAGGTTACAAAGCTGATTTTGTGGATACGGATTCCACTGTGGCAATAGTCGTAACCAATAGAAATCCTCAGGCATCCAACCAGGGATAAACTCACCCCTGATTTCAGTATATAAGGCAATATAAGGCCAATAGTCAGGTTTTCCAAAAGTTTCTTTGCAATATTCTTTGATTCTCTTTTTCGTTTTTGCGTCAACTATCTTATATCCCTTTTCAGAAACAATACGTTTCCTGGCAATATGAGCATCTTTTCGGGAGTAATTATAAAGTAAAAATTTATCAGCCTTTTTTGCATATTTATGTAGATACAGCCTTACTTTGGCATTGACCTTATTTTGAAGTTCATTTAACATCTCTCAAAATAGTAAAGGTAATTATCAAAGTTTATTCTCCGGTTTTAAGCAATGTAAAAAATTAGCTGTTTGTTCAAATGAAAATACTTTCAATCTCTTTTATTCAATGCCCAATGTCTTTTCCTGCAGTATTCGAGCACTTCCTCTGTAAATTCATTAAAGAAAGGTTCTCCGGAGTACTGAGCAAAGCGGATGGTGTGTTGGCACAACACATTCGCCTCAACAAGTCTCCATTGCCTTTCGATGTCCATACATGCATCGAGGCTAATAATCCGGGCAAAAAAGATACTATTGGTAACTCTTTTAGTCATGTCCCATAAATTTTCTATATCCGGAATTTTTTCGCTAAAATCGACTCCTGTATCCGGATGCCTATAGTACTTTGTCCCAAACTTATTTAATGCATAACCGTTCAGGTTCCCATCTTTATTAATTAATGAAAATACGCCTCCTGCAGTTTCATTGTCCAGAGATCCACCCAATCCCATTCTGAGTGTTGTATTGAGAACATGCAGGTTATTATCTGCAACCGACCTGTATAGCACAATTCTGATTGTATTTAGCCCGTGTCGATTATATTTATTAAAAAAATCATGCTGCCTGATTTTTTCCTGAACAATTACATTTTTCTTGTTTTCTAAATGCACAATCAACTCATCAGCACTATTTAATAAAAACACATCTTTACCTCCGCCAGAATCCTTATTCGGCTTTATTACAACCGGATAAGACAGTTCTTTAGCAATCATTATGACTTCTTCAAATGATATGGTCTGCAAATTACTATTTAAATATTCGCCATCAATATTATGAATATATGCCTTAGGAAAAACAGGTTCTGGAGTCCATTGATAATAAAGACTTTTATTATTATAATACTCGGCTGCATTATTGTTATTTAAGCTTGGCTGAATATCAGCCATAAATATCTCTTCAGGTAAAAACTCCGGATTAGAACTTCCGGAAATGTGATTACATACCCGGTATGTCGAAATATTCACATTACCAGAAAATGGCTTCCAGTATTTTTTGTGCATTTTCTCTCCTTCTCGGTCAAGCTGTTTATTAAATTCTTTGTGAACGTTAAAAACTTTTCGGTATCTGGATCCCCAGGCAATGTTGGCTGCCCTTTTGATTTGTATGTAGGAAATTAAATTCTTTATCCTGTCTTTTATCGGCAAACTATTATTGAGAAGTATTTTTATATACATAAAATCGAATTAGAGTTATTAGAATTTAGTTAGCTTGACCAATGATCTCTCCCAATGCATCAGAAGCCATAAACTCAACATCCGGCCATCGTTTTAGGAGAAGGCTTATCAATTTGTTTAATTGCTTGAGTGATCTGTCACGGTTATCCGGAACTAGTGAACCAGCAAAATTTATCCTGTGTGTCGAAATCACCGCAGGCTTCATAAGCCGGAATGCTGCTGCAATTTCAAATAAACAATTTTCCACGACAGCACTCTCATTAAACGCAGGTTCAAAACTTGCATTCCGGATCAGATATAGTTGTCCGTACCTGTTTTTTTTACCAAGGTAATGACTATGAATAATTCGGGAACTCCCGTTAATACCGGGCTCCGCAATAATTCTGTATCCCTGGTTATACTTTACCCCATGATTGTATGTAATTTCATCAAAATCCGGGCTCCATAAATAATTAGTCGGGATAATTGATTCTGAAGCATATCCCATCAGGTTCCGGAAAATTCCGAGTCCGTCATTCAGTATTGCGGCTACATCATGTTTTTCTTTTTCAGTCCTGAATCTGGTAGCTTCAACATAAATATTCCCAATGTATTGACCATCACGACTGACACAACCTGGTTTCCCGCGTTCAAAGCTGAAATGTGCATCCCGGTCACCTTTTTGCAGGGCATCTATAAATAGTTTTATATTCAGGTGCTCACGACCATGAAACTGAATTTTAAATACTTTTGCAGAATGTCCTTGTTTCCATAACTGAAACCCATTCTCTTTCCCGGGATACTTTTTAAAAGTTTCTGTTACCAATTCATAAGAATACTCCTGGAAATTATTCTTCCTGATAGCCTCAAAGTCAGGATTTGCCACCAGACAATTAGCTGTAATTATGGGATGATTGCCATTTTTGTCAATGAACCCTGACAATAATCCGAAAAGCAACTCCAGGTCATTGTTACTTTCAAGGGAGTCGTATTTTTCATACTTATTCTGATCTACAGGATAGCCAGCTTTTAAAAAATCATTGTATACTCCCGGATCAGGCATGTTGATACTTCCCCAATCGTCAGATTCAAAGACCACAATCTTTCGTTTTGTACGCCAGCCTCTTAGATTTCTATAATACGGAGCAATCAATGACCTGAGACTATTCATTCCTTATCAGCTAAAATTAAGTCCCCAAGTTCATCCGAAGTCATAAACTCAACCTCAGGCCATCGTTTAATTATTTCACCTAGAAGCACATATAATTGCCGCAATGTCTCCTCCCTGTTTTCCGGGTGCAGCCAGCCAATATAATTTACCCTATGTGTACTTATGGTAGCAGGCTTGTGAAGCTTAAATGCCATGTCAATACTTCTCAGACACGCATTTACATTGTCCTGCCCTGGAAACTGCGAAGGCTCAAATCCGCCATTCCTTGATAAATAGATTTGTCCATGTTTGTTCTTCTTTCCAAGATACCTGATGTGCATTTTGTATTTACCATCACCCAATGGCTCTTTCTGAAACTTATCCAGCATAATGTATTTAATCCCTTTACTTTTCAAGGTAGCTTCCAATGCAAGATTAAAAGGTCCGTTGGTAGGCACAAAGAATTCCGGCTGATAGCCATAAAGTTCTCTGAAAAGGTCAATACCTTCAGATATTACTGCATGCTGATATTTAAGGTCCGAAGCAAATTCAAGATCAAAGGCTGCCTGATAATCTGATTTTATCAATGATGAATAAATACCCCATAATCCCAACTCAAACGCGAGTCGCGAATGGACATTCCCTGACATCAGATCACGCATCCATCTTTGTACATTCAGATGTTCTCTACCATGAAACTGTGGAACAAAAAGACGTTTTTCGACACCCTCCTTCCAAAGCTGATAAACCCTGTCATGAACAGGATACATTTTTAAGGTTTCAGTAAACGGTTCATAAAAGTATTCTTGAAAATCTGATGCTTTAATTTTATCAAAGTCAGGATTAGCAACTACATTCACACCGGTAAAAACAGGATGATTGCCTTTGAAGTCTTTAAATTGTGAAAGAACTTCAAATAGATTTTCAAGATCAGCATTACTCTCCAGTGCGTCATATTTACAATACGGGTTATTCTTAATTGGAATTCCCGAATCTACCAGTTTCCCGAAAGCTTCCTTTGATGACATCCTGATGCTTCCCCAGTCATCGGATTCGAAAACAATAATTTTCCTACCGGTGCGCCAACCGGGAAGGTTGGAAAGGGTAAATCTTAATGTTTGCATAAAAGACATCGAGCCTCCCATAAAGTTAAAACAGAGATTTCACATATTCAATGATCGGAGTACTATCCTCAATGAATAAAGCTGTAATTGGGTTGCCTAAAAATGTCGAAATTCCGATAAAGTCAAAACCCACCCTGATGCTGAAAATACAATAAAATATTAACAATGGCAGTGAAAGTGTGCGTACTAATTTAACCATAAAATTAATCCTGTAACTAGAAAGATATAAAACAATAAAAACCATACTTAACGCATTAACCAAAGCAAGAAACCGCCCCCCTGACGGAACCAATGATGCCAGATTTGCCAGACTCCCGAATAAAAGAATAAAACATGCAAATTCATATAAAAAAAGATTGCTTCGGAGAGTTTTTCTGCCATGGAATAATAAAACGAACAGCATTGATGTAACAGCAATTTTTAGCGAAGTTCCGGAAAAGCCGACATACCAGTTATATTCCTTTGCAGAAGCTGCTATACTAAAAGCATAATCAGTGTTTGTATAACTTGATACCCTGGGTTGAAATATTTCAGGAAGGAGTCTCAGGGAATCCTGAACCAAAAATAAATTAACCTCTGAAACGAATAAAGTTACTATAAAAAAGATGGAATATATTAATATTTTTTTGGGTATAAATTTAAAGACCAGCAATATAAATAATGGAAATATAAATGAAAAATGAACAAAAGCCGAAACTCCAGCCCACATCAATCCTTTCTTTCTTTCATTCTCAATAAAGTAGCGCAATACACCATAAATAAATATTTGCGCTGCAGTGTACATGCGGACTCCATTTATATACCAAATAGGTATTATTAATGCAAATGCAAACATAAATATCACAAGCGTGTAGGAAATATTACTCTGAATTTCTTTCAGAATTATCCAAATATTATTGGCATAAAACCATCCGAAAACCAATGCAAATAAGGAAAATAGAATATGTGCATTGTCAGTGAATAACGAAACAACCCAAGTTAATAGAGGCTGATAAATATCTAATAGGTTGGATTCATAGGAATATAAAGAGGCCCAGAGGTTACTGAAACTGAGCGGAAGCTGATGTAAATCCCTCAGCATTTGCGCGTAACGGGCTGAATCTGCGCCTTCCAAATCCATAGAAATAATAAATACAAATCCGAAATACAAACAAAATAAGATAAAACCTTTTTTCGCCCCGGGTGCATTAAAGTTTTTTAAAGAAGTCAATAACAATGCAAAGGGCCATATCAGGAATAGCAAAGTAACAGGCAAGGCTTTAGGTTTAGCTCTTCCCGTTAGATTCTTGATGTCCGTTTTTCGTATTGTTCTATTTGAGCTCAACAAATTGTCTGGCAACGTTAGAGATATTAAATTTATCCATATCTTTAAAAATCAATTGATTCTTATAGTCCTTCACCAAGAATTCATTGAAATGAAGTCGATCAGCCTCATTAAAATCAGAATTAAATGATAAGACGGGCCTACCACTTAAATGATAATCAATTAGCTTGCTAGGACTTTGAACTGCAGGGTCGTAACCAATGTTAATTAAAAAATCCATTGTATTAAGAATAGGTAGTAGTTCCTCCCTGGGTATATATTTTCGAATTTCCATTTTTTTTCCTAGTTTTTCTTTGAATGGCAAAATCATACTGGGCGTTTCAGTATAAACAATAAATTTAAACGCTGAATCAACCGAACATAGAAACTGCATAAAAGCCGAAGGGTCTCTTTTACCTTTAAAAAAACCACCGGCAAATGCAAAAGTTGGCACCACATTTTTTGTCAATCTTTTCTGATTAAATTTCAATTCCTCAAAATTAAAACCCTGAGGTATTTCAATTATTTTATGATGAAACTCGGAATAATAATTAATTTTCATTTCAATACGGGGCACAGAAATATAATCTGCTTTTCGGCAAAACCACTTTTCAACGTATTTAAAATAGAATAATTTTCGGAAAGAATCGTTCGTATCTCCCATGTAGGGATCACCGCAATCAGCAACCCAGACTTTTGCAATTGGATTCTTTTTATTTCTTGCTTTAGCTACACCCCAATGAACAGGGAAAGGAACGGCAATTGAAATTAATAAATGATAATCCTTTTCCGATTTTAATGCACTGCTTACTTTCCACAATAATTCAATCATAGGATATTCAAATAACATTAATAAAACTCGGCTTATTATTCTTCTCAACAAGTAACTAATCCCACGGTAACCATCCAAAGGCACTGATTTTAACCTAAGTTGCCCCAAATCTTTAATTGTAACATTATATTTATTTTCAAATTCAAGATGATAGTCATCGTTTTTAAATGTATAAAAAACTACCTCATGACCTTGCCTGGAGAGCTCCTTAACCAACTCAGTAGTTCGGAATGCTCTGGGGCTTATTTCCGGATAAAAACTGCGGGAGACAACAAGTATTCTCATAAATAAGTGTAAAAAGACCTTAGTCAGTTAATAAGTTTATTATAAACATCCATGATTCGCGTTGCCCCAACCCTACTAGAAAACCTTGTTATGAAATCATCTCTTATAGCACCCCGATCATATTGGTTATAATTCTGGTACATTTTCTTCAAAGCCATAACAAGCTGTTCTACATCATCAATGTCAATCAATAAACCATTAAGATTGTTAACAATTTCTTCAGGCCCCCCACATCTTGTTGCAATTACAGGCAATCCGCAAGCAAGGGCTTCAATATATACAATCCCAAAACTTTCACTTCTGGAAGGTAAAACAAAAGCATCAGAATCTTGGTAAAAAGCAGGCGCTTGCTCACGGCTTACAAAACCAGTCCATGTTATCAAGTGCGAAATCTTCAGTTCAAAAGCCATACCTTGCAAAGAATCCTTCAGGTAACCTGTGCCTCCAATCTTAAAATGAACTTTATCCCACTCCGGCATCCATAATTGTATTGCTTTAAGTAATAAATCCACTCCCTTTCCCTCAATCAGGCTGCATAATGTTGAAAAAACAAAGCATTCTGAACTCCTAAAGCTTCTCTTTGGAACAAAAAATCCTTCATTTATAAAATTCGGGATAACCAAAGGAAACCGATTACAGATTGAATTGATAAGCTGAGCCTGACTATTGCTTACTGCAATTATTTCATCTGCGCAGTCAACTACCTGCACTAATTCATGATATTCATCTCCTTGAGCGGCAATAAGTTGCTCTATCAGGGCTTTCCTATGCTCTGTAACTACAAGTGGTATTTTAAATTTTCTAGCTATTCTCATAGCAATTGCCCCGCCAGGATTTATTACATGGGCATGAAACACATTGACTCCTCCAATATGCTTTTCACAGTATTTAATACATCGCAATTGTAAAGCTAAATCCCTCTGACGTGCAGTAAAAATTTGCGGAAAATTCTGAATTGAAAAAGCTGGAAAGGTAATTTCAGCAATATTTTTACCAAAATATTGAATAGTTATCGGTTGCATACTATTTCTCAAAAAATTCCAAATCAACTGAAAAGGCCTGGTAAAGCTCAGCTTCAAATCAGTGTCAGACCTTACGCCAATCACAATAAACAAATCCGGCTGGTGCATTGCAAACAGTTGGCATTGCTCACGAATAAATGAGCCAAAATTTGGCAAAGCCTTACTTGGATACCACGATGGAATTACATAAATAACCTTTCTGACCACAAAACTACTGCAATTTTCAAATAGACAATTTTATCCCGCCTAATGGAAATTAGAAAACAACGGTCTGATAACTCCAAGGTAATCGATCCTAAATAAGCGTGCAGATGATAATAGCAAAATTGCAAATGCAACTACAAGAAGCAAGAGATGAAATATTCCATCTAATTGAGCATCAATAAACAATATTATCAGTTTCAAAATTATTGCTGCTAGTAAAGAGTGAAGCAATATTAGCCCGAATTGCCTAACCGGAATAAATAAAAAAAAACGAACACTTAATAATTTACTGACAAAACTTAATGATATTAAGGTTCTTGCTGCCGACATCATTACTGAAAAGACGGCAATTGCTAAAGGTGAATCAAGGAATACAACAATAAGGTATCCTCCAATCCAAGCAATAAATGCTGAATACATATGCATTCTTGCATAAAATCTTGTCTCTCCCAAAGCAAATAATAGCGGCGCAAATACAATAATATTAAAAAAATTCAACATCATGGCGATGCTGAAATAAATAGCCGAGTTTGCATAGGTTTCCGAGTAAAGCGCAACTACCGTTAACCTGGAATTAAACAGAAAAAAAATAACAATCGGATAAATGATGATTGCCGATTTTGTCAATGCATTTCTCCACAATTCGAGCAACGCTGCCGTTCCGTTTCCATTGATGTTCTCATGTATCAATTTCGAAAAAAGCGGCATCAGAACAACCGAAGTTGCTCCGGTAACCATACCCACAAAAGGCAGATCTATAAAACCATTGGAAAACTCAGCAAATACTTCTGTCCCAAAGTAACGGCTGATGTAAAACTGATCAGCCGAGCGGATAGCCATGCCCCATAAACTGGCTCCGACAAGTGGAAGACTATACCCAAAAATTTCCCTTAGAGTTAACGAAGAACCTTGCCTGATAAGCCCTCGGAACGGTATATTCTTATAATATAAAGCGATAATTAACATTAAAACCGAAACCACAAGCCAGCCGTATATGGCATGCACATAAGTTCCCTTAAACAGAATAACCGGAAGGACAATGAACAATAACATCAATGACCTTGAAACAGTATTATATATAGCTATATAAATAGTCTTCTTGTAAGTCGAAAAAATACCATCAATTCCAAGTGTCGGCAGCAACAAAAGAGGAATCGGTGAAAATATTCTCAACCCTCTGCCTAACTCCGGATTTTTCAGTAATGACGCAATGATATCGGCAGTCAAAAAAAGAAAAATACTAAAAACACCTCCCGCTATCAGAAGCACCTTAGTTACTTTGATTACGATATCCTTGCCTTGCTCAGCAGTATACCGGGGAAGAAAGTAGGCAAAAACACTGGGAAGTCCGGCGGAAAAAATTATTAATAATGTATTATAGACATATAGTATTTGCCTGTATGTCCCATAGTCTGTCTTGTTAAAATATCTGGAAAGTATCGCCGCGCTCACTATCGCCAGGGCAAATGAACTCAGACTTCCCATGGCGACCCACATCGCCTGAATTGTTTTACCCTCCGCACGCAACAAATACCTGAAATTCACTTTATAAAAATGCTTTCCCCCGGAGGATCAACTTGATTTATATACCTGATTGATACAATAATAATCTGTCCGGATAATCCCTTGCAACCTTCCAGACATCTTCAGGCAAAATTATCTCATATCCGATCCGCCGCTCTGTCATCCCCTCAACCCTGGCAATATAGCCTGCAAGTGCTTCCTGATTGATTTTATCTCCTACCAGCAGCAGACTGATCGTATCACTATCCCTCCCCCTTGCAAAATCCCCCACCAGCCAGGCCTGCTCCAAACCTCCCAAACGTTTCAGTACATTCTGAACTACCTGGTCTATGCCGGTGTATTTCAGCAATATACTATTGATATCCTTGAAAAGCGGATGATTGATATTGGCGGAAAAAATCTTTTTGTTGCCCTCAAAATGGCTCACCAGCATCCCCGCCTCTTCAAAACGGTTCAGTTCAACCCGAATCCCGTTGGTCGACTCGCCGAATTCTGCCTCCAGGTCACGCAGATAGGACCTGGTGGAAGCGTTCAGAAAGAACTTTACCAGCAGTTTTAAGCGGGTTTTGGAAGTGATAAGGGTATCGAGCATCAGGCGGAAGGCAAAGCCCCCGATAACAAGGGATTCTCCGGCAGATTTTCAGGGTGGTTACAAAGCTTCGCCACGTCAGTCCCATATTGGCGCTAACCGTAATCTGAGAAATCGAGTAACAAATATACTCATTAATAATTGAAAGTCAAGTTTTTTTACATTAATTCTTGTGTTTACCACAAGTTTTTTATAAAAAACTATGACTCTCCGACATTCCGGTCAATACAATGATTTATTGCAAATTCTTAAAAAAGTCACCTGCAACATCGCAAGACCCGCAAACCAGCCGTTTCGGAAGCATTACTCCCTGAAACGCCTGAATAAACGCACAAGTGTAACAATATGTTTATAAAAAGCCCGATATTAAAAGGTAAGCAGGTATAAATTGTGAAGGAATTTTCTAATCGAGAACCTCAGGCTTATCGTAAATGTAAATGATTATTCATTGATATTTAGCATGATCGCGAATACCTAATTTAAAATAATGATTCTTCGGCAAGCGCAATTTTAACAAAAAAATAACGCGATTGGCGCCAGTATAATCAATGTCTAAAACCTGATTGTTGTATTCAAAGACTTGCCGGGCGCAATAAAAGCATTCTCTACCACAAAACCGAGCGGAAGTGAGCCCTGCACTGCAGCAGCATCACCTTTAAATTTAATGGACAGCTCAATAGTAGAATAAGCGGGCAAATTCAAAGGATAGATCAACCCATAAGTCCGCGCCTCTTTCCCGGGAATCAGATGAAAATCAATTCCGCTGTAGTTGGTCACAAAAACACTTCTGGTATTGTTCACTGAGGCTCTGGCATTATTCTCCTGCCCGGTACAGGCAGCAAACAATCGTTTCAACCATTCTTCACGCCCATACAGATCGCCATCGAACAAAACCACAGTCCTTTTTTCGAAAAGTGCATCCTTAACACCTTTAACAGTCCGTTCTCTGGCAAATACGATGGTCATAGGCCGCTTCTCCCCCTGCGCCGGATTGTATTCCTGGGCAGTTGCTCCATGAATATCTGAATTCCCGAGTAAGGTAAGGTCCTTTTCCAACGCCCAGGCAAAAGCAGCAGGGTAGTATTCCTTATAGTTAACTATTTCAATCCCATGCAACATCCCCTGGTTCATTAATCCGGTGTGTTCATCAAACCAGATGGTGGTATCCGGTTGCTGGGCTTTCCATCCGGGATGGTTCCAGAATATGAAAGCGCCCTGCTTTTTCGCTTCAGCGAACGCGTCTTCCCACTTTACCGTATCCAATCGGTTCACATCATCCAGGAACAAGGCATTGGAATGTCCCGGAGGCATTTTCCGGGTTATTTCCCCGCCCTGTATCAGCATTACACCAAGCTTTTCTGCTTTTTCAGCGGCCAGTTGGTAAGGGCGGTTCAGGTCAGGATTAACATCATATTTAAAAGGTTTATATTCAATATGGTCTGTAATGGCAATCACATCCAATCCTTCCTGCCAGGCTTCAACAACCCTTAGTGTCGGCCACACAAGCCCGTCAGAAAAAACCGTGTGAATATGAAAATCACACTTTAACGTATGATATCCCGGAATATCCGGAATATTGAAGTTACGACGTGCGCCATCCTGTGCATTCAGACCGGCATATAAACCTGAAAAGAGGAAAAACAACAGAAAAATTTTTCTTTTCATTCTTTAATGATTAATGGATTTTCATCCGGATTAAACCTATCAGTTTCACTTTTCGATAACCTATCTGATCATTTTTCAGGCGGAAGGGAGAATTTTTCAGGATGGCGGGGTTGTTTATCCTTATAAAATTGCCTGATCATGCTGAAATCTTCATCATAATTTCCCGAAGGCATAAAAGAAGGGCCAAACCCCCCTTCTTTGGTTTTGTAATCCAGGAATCCCATAACTACCGGAACATTTGAGTTCTCGGCAATAAAATAAAACCCGCGTTTCCAATTCCGGTTCAGTTTTCTGGTGCCCTCAGGAGTAATGGTAAGAATCATCTTTTCTTTCTTTTGAAATACCTCGGTCAACTGATGAACAATATTGGAGCTGTGCCCCCTGTCGACCGGGATGCCCCCCATGGCACGCAGAATTCTGCCGGTAAACCAGTTGAAGGCTTCCTTTTTGATCAGAAAATAAGACTTATGACCAAGGCTTGTATAACCCAGCCAGCCGTAAAAGAAATCTATATTTGCCGTATGCGGCGCCATCATAACCACACACTTTCCGGCGCCTTCGGGAATATTCCCCACAATGCGCCAGCCAAGGATTTTCAAAAGGAATGATGCAATGTATTTTTTTATCATATCCGGTAAGGAGGGGCACCCTGCCAGCCAATGAAATTCTCCCGGCTGCCGCACACCTCTGCTGCAAAGATAATCGCCCTCCCGATTGCTTCATCCCAAAAAACTTTATCGGGCAAAATATTTCCATGATGATGGATTACAGATGCCAATCCTGCATTGAAGCTATCCCCCGCACCAACAGTGCTGACAACGGGCACAACCGGAACATGATAATGTTTTGTAAACCAAGGCGTAAACAAATCCACGCCTTCCCGGTTCCGTGTATAAACCAGCAGCTTGCATCCTGATTCCCTAACAAAATCATAGGCTTGCAGACCATTCTCCGCACCTGCAATCAGGTACATATCTTCATGTGAGGCACGCACAAGGTCTGCCATCGAAATATTTCTAATAATGGCTGAGATGGTTTCAGGCAGGCTATCAAGGTGTGGCTTCCTGAAATTTGGATCGTATAAGACATGGGCACCTGAATCAACCGCCCTGCGGACAAACCTTTCGATATTGCCCTGATTTCTGTCTGATATGGAATAATAGGAACCAAAAATCAGCAAATCAGCCGGGTAGAAATCAGGCAATCTGAACTCAGGGGCGACAGTTGGCAACTGATGATAAAACTGATAGTCAGCATCACCGCGATCGTCGAGAAAAGCCAGTGCCAGCGTGCTCTTCCCTTCATACTCTATTAAGTAGTTTGTACTTACACAGTTTTCCGAAAGAAAATGATGGATCAGGTCCCCGATCCGGTCATTTCCCGTTTCTGAGACAAACGCAACAGGCTCACCATATCTGCCAAGTGATACAGCGGAATTGAGCATACTGCCGCCCGGGCAGGACCATTCCGGTTGTCCGTTTTTGAATAAGATATCAAGCAGGCATTCACCAATTGTGAAAATCATAGATTTTACCTGACCATAACCACTTTCACAGTGTTCCCTGAAGTGTATCCGTTTCTGTCACGGATCATAAGACGGCAGAGGTAAAGACCGGCCCTGGCAGGACTTCCGTCGTTGTTACGGCCATCCCAGTGGATATTGCCGGCTGTATACCCTTCCGATATCACCCGTTCGGGTCCGATTGTCCTCACAAGCATCCCGGACGAAGAATAGACATTCAGTTCCACATCAAACTTGCCATCAAACTGATTATGACCAAACCGGAACCATACATCAGCACCCGAAGGATTCGGATAAGCCACCACCTCATCAACCGCAAGAATTATCTTACGTTTAACCGTAAAATTAATGCTTGTCTGGCCTGAGTTATTGAATACATCCCAGGCTTTCAGGGTTAGGGTATGATCGCCATCCGGCAGGTTAAAATACTGGTAATTAATAACCCCGCTCTGATAGCTGTCAAGATCAGATACGTAATAGTCGTTCAGTACAATGCCATCGTAGCTGTCACCGTCGATGGTAGCAACAATATCATGCCCGATTCCGTTACCAACCGTATTTATCCCGCTCTCATCAAACAGATAAGCAATCAATTTGGGGTTTTCGCTTGTAATGCCACCGTTAATAAAATTGGTATCATTCAGGAAAAGCCGGATTTCCGGACCTGTAAGATCTGTCTGCTGTTGGGCAACCGATCCGCCGATTTTAAAATCAGCAGAATACCCATGCGCATCCTCAAACCCGTTTGTCGCATAGTAGCTTATTTTGCCATTGCCGATGGAATAATCAATATCCCTGGGCACCGGGAAAGTAAATGTAAACCTCCCATCTTTGACTGTTGCTTTCCCTTGATATACAATATTTTTCTGAACCTTGAACTCGACAACAAAACTTTCGGGATGCTGTCCGAGGGTTTTAACTTTTGATGGTTTGTCAAAAACTTTCACATATAAAACCCCGGTAAAGCCATCCATTAATGTTCCGTCAACACGCCTTACTTCCCCCGAAACTGTTACAAGGCTGTTTGCAAACAGGGTATCGGCAGGCTTTCCGGTAACAGCATCGGTGATTGAGGTTGTATAAACCCTGTGTTGGGGGATGGGCAGGCGCATGGAAGGATCACCAAATAAAGTCAGATGTCGTGTGTTCGGAGAGTTTCCGTTGGTATTTTTGGTGTACTTCAATACATCTCCAAGGCGGGGGATTTCATGGCTGCTTGCATCAAACAAGGTATCGGCAAAACTAAGATTAAGATTCGAATTACTTGAAGCAAAAGCCAGGCGGGTAGTAGTAATCATCGACATTGCCCCTCCTTCCGGATTAAGGAATACCAGTTCACCGGCCGAGGTATGAAGGGGATTGTCAAACCTCGAGAACTCACAGGTTGCCGTAAAGAACATTCCCATCCTTTCATAATTGGTCCAGGCATTGATGTCGGAAATTTCAAGTACTCTTTCATCAGCCCAACCAACCTCACCGCCATGACCGACATAATTCACCAGCAGCGCACCTTTTTCTACGCGGCCCACAATCTCGCGATTTACATCCGGATATCGGCCTCCTCCGGGCGTCGATTGCTTTTTATACGCATCAAAATAAATTTTATCGATGTTATAAACCGGATCCAGGGTATCAATGCTGTTAATCAGCTTTTCGGCCTGGTTCAGGTGGGTATTCCAGTTCTCATCATCAGCAGGCACTACAATTACATTGCGCCAATCGCCATGCGTGGAAGCCGGATTTCCAAGATAATGCAGTATTTTGTCCGTGACTACCTTTGACTGTTCAGCATTTCTGACCGGAAGCCGCCCGACCCCGATATCCAGCAGCCCTGCCGCATTGAGCGCGCCTTCGCCATCGTCCAGCAAACCAAAATAATCATCTGTGAGGAAGGAGTTTACCTGATGAACGGAGTTTTCGCTCTGGTAGGTGGGAACAAATATGGAATTCCCGGCAACCCTGTTCTTCACATCGTAGGATGCGTTACCAAAAAGCATCAGATATTTGGGGAATCCGGCTTCTCTGCCCCGATCATAAAGCATCTTCATAAAGTCACGGATTGCAGTAATGTCCTGTATTCCGGAAGAGAACTCATTGTATATTTCGGGGAGGGGCACAACGATGGCCGAGATCTCACCCTTATTATTATGCGCCGCCGCCAAACGCGCGGCATCAGCATTAAAATCAGGATGTGCTACAATAATCAGATCGTAATTTCCGGTTGAATGCAGATTCTGGTTTTTTACTTTCTCTCCAAGCTTTACCTGCCTGAAACCCGAATTGTCATGCGCAATCATTTCAACCAGCCTTTCAGTACTTCTCTTAAAAGTATATTGATTACCAACCCTTAAAGGTTGAATGAATTTGACATCAGCCGGATCGGTAACATCCCAGATCTCAAGCCCTTCAACTGCGCTATCGAGTGTAAAGGAAGTAATCCTTCCTGCGGAAACCGTTTTCGGGTCCCTGAAGGCAAGCTGCCCTCCCTGAAACTTCAGCCGGCAGCGGACATTCAGTGAAACAAAATCTATGTAACCCAAATCGGTGCTGCTCACCGGGTTAAATCTGACCTGCACATCGAGTTTACTGCTTCCCGGCACAAATGAAGCTGTTGTAGTAACTTCTCTAACATAGTCCCAATCAGAAACAATTTTTGACAATGAACTGCTTGCTACCTGCTCGCCATTAACCAGGATGTTGAAAGAAATCTGCCCTGCCAATGACCTGCCTGCCAATCCATAACGAACAAGGGCTGTTTCATTTGCTACCGGCTCAGTAAACTGAAAAGAAGGGATAGTAAACGTTCTGGTATAGAAATCCAGTTTTTCACCGAACCATTTTCTTCCGCTCTTGATCAGGCTTACGTTATCATTCTCATGAACCCTGTAATCCATAAATTCTGAAGAATAAAAATTCGGCTCTCCCTCCGGCTCTGCACCGGCAATAATCCTTTTGCCGGCAACCGGACCGATTGTAACAAAATAGCAGGCTTCATCCGCATATGGATGTTTGAGATGCTCCATTCGTGCTGAAAACGGATTCATATTCCACGCCAGCGTGCCCTGACCATAAAAAAGAACATAATCACCCTGTGCAAAAACACCGGGGCTAGCCGTTACCACTTTTATGGCATTCTCAGCCAGATCATCAATCCTGTTGCTACCGGCCCCCTCAGGAAGCATGCGGCCGCCATTCCCGAAAATGCGGATCATATCAGGATTTAAACCGTTTACATTGATTCCCAGATTCTTCAGATCATTATATGTTAAACGGTATATCCCGGTTTCATTAATGTATATCTTATACCAGTCACCCGAAGCCAGCACGGAATTCAATGCATAGCTACGTTCATTTTTTGCAGATGCTGCTTCCGGGGCAGTGAGAATATCAAGCCGGAATTCCGACAATTTCATGGTTTGCCCCGAAGCCGGCTCAAAAGTAAAAGGCACCATGGTAACCATGGCCCAGGGCCTGCCGTTTTCGAACATCACCTCTACCTTAGGTGTCAGTTGCTTTGGCAGCTCTTCTCCTGCCAACAGAATCCTGTCAGCATCCGTAAGCGGAACAAGCTTCTCACCCGATAGCTCAACCCCTTCCAAACGATGCCCTTCAGGCAGCCGGAATCGCTCAACAAATGCGGGCACATTGCTTTCGGGCAAAAAAGGGAACTGTGCGCCTTTAAATGAAGGCGCAGATACGGAGGAATCAGTACCCCGCACGAGGGTTGCCGGGCGCCCCCATTCAAGAGATTTTAATACAGAAACCTGTCCTGTTACACTCAAAGAAAATGCAGCGAAACAAAAAGCAAGAAAAGGCGATTTTATTTTCATTTTGTGGTCAATATTATATTCTGTCAATCATCTGACAATTGCAATTTTAACAGATTTTGAAGCCTGAAGTCCGGTTGAACTTTTTACCTGCAAGCGTCCTAAATAAAAACCAGGGTTTAGCTGCCGGCCCTGATTATTGCGTCCATCCCATTCAAAAGCCGCAGTCCGGAAACCATCCGCGAAAACCGTCCGGTTCAGCACAGCCACAGAAGCGCCCGACAATGAAAAGATGCTCAGGGTCAATTCCAGATTCTGACCAGACTGATTGTGGTCAAACTCAAACCTGGTAAAGTCACTCATAGGATTGGGATAAGCATCGAAGCTTCCGATCACCATCTCGCCTGATGAAACAACATAAAAGGTAATGCTGGCATCTGCAGAATTATTGTTAACATCCCAGGCTTTCAACCTGAGGGTATGCAAGCCCGGCGAAAGATTTCTAAACGGAAATACAACCTTTCCGCTCTGATAAGTATTCAGATCCGATTGATAATACTCATTCAGAATATACGGACTATCTGTTTTGCCGTCAAGGATTGCAACAATATCATGGCCTATACCGTTGCCAATGGTGTTGATTCCGCTGACATCCCTTAGCATGGCAAGCATTACCGGATTTTCATCGGTAAATCCACCCGGTCTGAAATCAGTGTTGTTTATAAAGATCGAAATCTCCGGCCCATCATAATCATCAAGGTTCTTGTTGCTGATCCCCCCAATCACAATGTCATTGTAGTACCCGGCAGCATCCTGCTCTCCGTTGGTCGCATAATAACTGATTTTGCCCTGGCCGAACTGATACCCGATGTCACGTGGGACAATGAAAGTAAAGCTGAAACGGCCATCCTCGACAATCACATTCCCTTTGTATATTATATTTCTCCTCACAGTAAACGACATTGAAGTTGCCCCGTCACTGCCAAAAGTATTAATCTGGCTTTCCTTATCAAATACAATTGCTGTGACAATGCCATTAAACCCGGTAAGAATATTCCTGTTATTATCGGCAACAATTCCGCTGATGGTAATTTCGCCGAGCGCCCTGAGCGTATCCGCATCACCGCTAACAGACCGTCCATTGATTTCAGTTGTATAAACATTATATTCAGGGTATGCCATTTTCATGGCAGGATCGCCCAGCAGCACAAACTTCTTGCTGTTCGGATCTGACCCTGTCACCCTCTTTGATATTCTGATGAGATCCCCGAGAAATGGCATACCATTGCCATCCGGCTTCAGGGCAATGTTGTAGAAATTGCGTGCAAGATTGAAATTGGGGGTACCAAAAGTGGGCCTTGCCGTAGTAAACAATGCTATTCCGCCGCCACGGGGATTCAGAAACACCAGCTCCCCGCCTGATCGCCTGATCGGATCATCATACCGGCTGAATTCACAGGTTGCTGTCATAAAAACCGGCATACGGTCATAATTGGTCCAACTGTTGATATCGGAAATTTCCAGAATCCGTTCGTGCGTCCACCCTGTTTCTCCGCCATGTCCGGTGTAATTAACAATCAGCGCGCCCTTGCCCATCCGCTGGTTGATTGCCGCGGTTGCATCCGGGGCCCGCTGCCCGCCGGGAGTTGAAATCTGGGGATAAGCATCCAGAAATATTTTATCAATATTATAATTCCTGTAAGTTGTGTCAATCATGGTTGCAATCTGGTCAGCCTGCCGCATATGCTCGTTACCATCGCCGTCGTCGGCAACAAATGCAATCACATTCCGCCAGTCGCCATGTACCGATTCGGCAGCGGTTGCATAGTGTATAATTTTATCCACCGCCATCCGGGCTTCTTCAGGTGTTGCAACCACCAGCCGGCCAACACCGATATCCATGATGTCGGTAGAAAAACCGCCCTCATTATCGTCAATACATCCGAAAAAATCGTCGGTGGCATAGGAAGTAACGGGATGAAGCGACTCAGGGGATTGAAATGTGGGGATAAAATTGGTATTGCCTGTCAATCTGTCCTTATAGTCGTATGATGCATCACCGAAAAGCAGCATAAAGCGTGGCCTGATTCCTTCACCGCCGCGATGCCATAGCATCTTCATGAAATCGCGGATGGCACTGATATCCTGTGCACCCGAAGAGAACTCATTGTAAATTGCCTGTGGCTGAACAACAATAACGCTTAAATCATTGTGTTGGCTATGAAAAGTGGCAAGGCGCGCTGCTTCGTCCGCAAACAGCGGATGAGTGAGAATTACCATATCGGCAGATGCCATTGAATGCAAATCCTGATTGACAACCCGTTCAATAAAACCAGGTTTCATAAAAGAAGACGCATCACTCAGGATGTACTCCCTCAGTGTATCGGCCAGCGCCCTGAAAGTAAGGGTGCCTGAAGAAACCGAAGGCTGGATGAAACCGGGATTTAACGGATCGGTAACATCCCATAACCTGTCAGGTGATACGGCAGCCGCTATACGGTATTCAACCACATCCTGCAGCCCGGTTTTTCTGAAAGCAAGCTGGCCACCATCGAAATTTAATCGCGCCACTGCATTGATTTCAACAAAGTTAAGCCATCCGGTAGCACTGTTAACCGGTTTATTATAACTGATTTTGAGACCATTGAAACTCCCGCTGTGTTGTATTTCAAAGGTCTCAGTTGACATCCGGGCATAGTTGGTATTGAAATCCGTGATAATCGAAGGAATGAACAGGTTAAATGTCTTTCCTGATGCTGTTAACGTAAAGGAGCTCGGGGATGTTGAACGTGCCGCTGCACTCAACCTGACCTGAAGCGGCCTGGATGCTTCAGGTACAAAGGATTTAAACGTGTAGTCACGAGAAGAAATCAGATCGAAAATATCACCGAACCACTCCTTACCCGATTTGATGAGGTTTACCTCGTCAGGGTGATATACATCATAAAAATCAAAGGAGCTTACGACGGTGGGCACTCCCGACTGAGGCTGCGGAAATTCAGGAATTCGCCTGCCGGGGGTAGAGCCTGTCGTAATAAAATAATAAGATTCATCTGAATAAAGATGGGGCTTATGTTCAAACAGCCCGGATTGCATATTATACTTCCATGCCAGGGGACCCTGTCCATAAAAAAGAATATAATCGCCCGGATCAAATTTGCCATCTCCGCCATCAATCACCATGACCGGCACCTCCGGCAGATCATCATATCGTGATGCACCTGCCCTTTCAGGCAGCATACCTCCTCCGTACCCATGAACCCTGATGCCCGATGAAGGAAGACCATTCACCACCAGACCCACAGCAGATAGATCACTATACGTAAGCTGTTGAATACCTGTCTGTTTCACAGCAATCCTGTACCAATCTCCCTTAGAAAGCACAGAAGAAACAGCATAGTGCCTGGATTCCGTTTCGCTTCTCGCATTGCCTCCTTCAACTTTCAGATCAAAAGCTATCAGCTTTTCAACTACTCCGGTCATCTTGTTCCTTCTGAGCGGAATTAAATTTATCAAGAGCCTGCCTTCACCCCGGTCGTATACTATACTGGCATTATAATCAGGTTCACCTGACCAGTTAGCTGAATCCGACTGATTAAAAGCTTTTTTTTCAGCCACCGTCAGCTCAGCATATTGCATGGCAGTAAATTTCAGTTCAGGAAGATCATTGAAATAACCTTCAGCATAAAAGCTGAAGACGGGCAAGCCGGATTCTTCAGTGTTGTAGCAGGATTCGCATTGCAGCCAGGAGCGTTCAGTATTGTAATCTGCTGAAAATCCGGAGTAGGGCTTAGTCCACTTCACGAAATACTGCGCAGATAAATTCCCCTTAGAGAAAATCAGGTACAGTGTCAGAATTAAACTGAAAACTAAACGAAATGGATTCATAGGCAATGGTTCGGTTTAACGCCGGAAACAGAGACACAAAATTAAATTAATCATGCGGAGATATCCGTATTAACACGTAATTTAAACATAGGGCAACAGAAATAGGTTCATCTGTTCGTATATTTGTAATGGAAAACTGATATGCATGATACACCGCTGGGATAATAACGGATTCAGGAATCCGTTATTGCAGGGTCTGTCTGAATTTTGCATTTTTTTAAACAAGAGGCCGTCATTATTAAAATTATTCGTAATATTGGCTGCCGAAATTCATTACGACATGAGAATTAAGCTAAGCCTGATTTTACTGCTTATTACAGCCGGTTTCTCAGGTATTTCGCAGGATGCCTCTTTTTCGCAATACTATGGTAATCCGTTGTACCTGAACCCTGCTCTTGCCGGTTCGAAAATCTGCCCGAGGCTAACCCTCAATTACAGGAACCAATGGCCGGGTATACCTGCCACGTTTGTAACTTATGCTGCCTCATATGATCAGTTTATCGACGTAGTTTCAGGTGGTATCGGGCTCATGGTTATTTCTGAAGATATGGCAGGCGGGGCAATGAAAATGACCTCCGCAAGCGGGATGTATTCATTCAGAATGAATATTTCGAAAAACCTGACATTAAATGCAGGCTTCCAGGGGACATATATTCAGAATAAACTTGACTGGGATAAATTTATATTTGAGGACCAGCTGCTTGTTGGTGACATCAACAACCTTCCTCCTACCCAGGAAAGCCCCCCCGACCGCCTGAGTATCGGCATGGTAGACTTTTCTGCCGGCATGCTTTTCGGCTACAGGGAGCGGTTATACGGAGGCTTTGCCGCACACCATCTGAATCAGCCCGACAACTCTTTTTACAGCAACGGTGACAGTAAACTGCCTATGAAACTCACCGCCCATGCCGGCGCATTGATAGATATGCGGCAGGGCCTCAGCGGTGGTGAAGTGGAGGATCTCAGCATTTCACCAAATATCATGTATCAGCAACAAGGCAAGTTCCATCAGCTGAATGTAGGGCTTTATCTGAATGTTTATCCCTTTGTACTTGGCGGCTGGTTCAGACATAACTTTGAAAACCCTGATGCTGTAATTGCATTGGTTGGTTTCCAGCATGCAAAATTCAAGGTCGGATATAGTTACGATTACACTGTTTCACGATTAACCAATGCAACCGGCGGCGCTCATGAGGTTTCATTTGCATGGCAATTCGACTGCGGGCAGAAAACTTTCAAGCACAAGGCAATAAAATGTCCAAGATTTTAGTTAATAACAATCAAAAACAATAATTTCCGGAAATGATCAGCTACAGAAACATCTATCTGAAGATCTTCTTCTTTGCAACAGTAACCTTTCTAGCATCTTCATGTGCTAAGGAATCCTCACGAACTACCGGATGGGAATACAACAACTCGAAAAACGGCGGATTTCAGGTTAATACCAAATACGGAGAACAGCCGGTTGGCCCGGGCCTCAAACTGGTTGAAGGCGGCACATTCACCATGGGCCGTACCAGCGACAATCCGATGTATGACTGGGACAATATCCCCAGAAGGGTTACCGTACCTTCATTCTACATTGATGAAACAGAGGTTGCCAATGTTGATTATGTAGAATATCTTTATTGGTTAAGCCGTGTATTCGGAACCGATTATCCGGAGGTTTACCGCAAAGCACTGCCCGACACACTCGTTTGGCGGGAAAAACTGGCATATAATGAGCCCCTGGTTGAAACTTATTTCCGCCATCCCGCTTACAGAAATTACCCAGTTGTTGGAGTCAGTTGGGTTCAGGCAAATGAATATTGCCTCTGGAGGACCGACCGCGTGAATGAAATGCTGCTTATCCGTGAAGGAATTCTGGATTTTGACCCGGATCAGCGCAATGAAAACAACTTTAATACAGAAGCCTATCTTGCCGGCCAGTATGAAGGACTAGTCAACAAGCCCTTGAAAGATCTGAATCCCAGCGGAACAGGCGAACGCCGTGCCAGGCTTGAAGATGGTATTATGGTTCCGAAATACAGACTGCCAACTGAAGCCGAATGGGAATTTGCCGCTTTGGGCCTTGTTGGTAACACCGTTTACGAACGCGTAGTTGAACGCAGGGTTTATCCATGGAATGGCACCATCGTTCGTTCGGATCAGAAAAAATATTATGGACAGTTCCTTGCCAACTTTAAAAGAGGACGTGGCGACTACATGGGCGTAGCCGGAAGCCTGAACGACGGAGCTGACCTTCCTGCCGAAGTCGCTTCATACTGGCCGAATGACTATGGTTTGTACAATATGGCCGGTAATGTTGCCGAATGGGTGCTTGATGTTTATCGCCCGCTTACTTTCGAAGATATGGCCGATTATGCCCCTTACCGAGGGAATGTTTTTACAACCAAAGTAACGGATGAAGAAGGATTCCTTGCACCGAAAGACAGCCTTGGCCGGATAAAGTACCGGGAGGTGACCACTGAGGAAAGCAAAGACCGTTTCAACTACAGAAGTGCCAACCAGATCAACTATCTTGACGGAGATTATCAGTCAACCATCAATCCTGACTGGTCAACCATTCCCGCAGACAGTGTGAATACCACCAATATGATGTATGAATTTGCCAAAACATCACTTGTGTCCGACAAATCGAGGGTTTATAAGGGAGGATCATGGAGAGACCCGGCTTATTATCTAAGCCCTGCTACCCGCCGTTACCTGGATCAGAATCTTTCTACCAATTATATCGGATTCCGTTGCGCCATGGGTAAAGTCGGAGGTGCTTATTCCACAAGCAAAAGAAAATAATTCACCATATAATTTATAAAAGTCCATTTGCCCGGCAAATGGACTTTTTTTATTGCTGAAATCCCAAATGCCGGTCATATTTCTTACTTTCGGCAATCAAATTATGTAACACCGGCCTGATTAAAAAAAATGAATATGCGAGCATCCGGTCCTGACGAAATCTATCGTTATTTTAAACAGCACCCCTACATCAGTCTTGATTCCCGGAAAACACAGCCCGGGAGCCTGTTCTTTGCACTGAGAGGCGAAAACTTCAACGGCAATCAGTATGCAAAACAAGCGCTTGAGCTTGGAGCTGCCTATGCAGTAATAGATGATCCGGAATACTATGCCGGAGAAAGGACCCTGCTGACCAACGATGTTTTAACTGCGCTGCAGCAGCTCGCGGCAGACTACCGCAACAGCCTGAATATACCTGTAATCGGTATAACCGGGACCAATGGCAAAACCACCACCAAGGAACTAATATTTACCGCACTTTCATCCAAATTTAAAACCTATGCCACTTCCGGCAATTTCAACAATCATATCGGAGTTCCTGTAACCCTGCTGAATATCAAGCCGGATACCGAGATTGCCATTATTGAGATGGGCGCCAATCATACCGGGGAAATTGCAGCACTCTGCAAAATTGCCAGACCAACCCACGGTCTTATCACCAATATCGGCAAAGCCCATCTTGAAGGCTTTGGCAGCCCTGAAGGCGTGATAAGGGCAAAGAAAGAGCTTTATGAACATTTAAGTGCGAACGGGGGTACTGCCTTTGTAAATGAGAACGACATACTGCTGATGGATTTATCAGCGAATCTGCCCCGCATCACATACGGGAATAGCGGGAACGAACAATATTCCGGCGTATTAATTGAAGCAGATCCATTTTTAACGGTAGAACTGCTTAAACCTCTTCCTTTACTGGTACAAACCAGGCTATGCGGCGGTTATAATTACTCAAATGTGATGGCCGCGCTCAGTATTGCCGGTCACTTCAGGGTAAACCTGAACGAAGCTGCCACAGCAATAGAAGCTTACGAACCTAAAATGAACCGCTCACAAGTTGTTCATACCGAAAAAAATATCATTGTGCTTGATGCCTATAATGCCAATCCATCCAGCATGACTGCAGCCATCACCAACTTTTCAGCTAAAAACCCTGAGAATAAAATACTGGTGCTTGGCGATATGTTTGAGCTTGGAACTGCTTCGGAACAAGAACATTACAGCATTCTGGAACTCGCCATTTCCTGCGGTTTTCGCCGGATTATCACAGCCGGGCCTGAGTTCCGCAAAGTCTCTGAATATGCTGATGGCGTTCTGGCATTCCCTTCAGTAGAAGACCTCAGAATATACCTGCTAAGCAATCCCTTATCCGGTGAAAACATCCTGATCAAGGGATCACGGGGTATGAAACTTGAAACCATTACTGATGCACTCTGAAAGAGAAGAGACGGTTCAGGCCATCGGCCTTATGTCAGGAACTTCACTTGACGGCCTGGATATTGCCTGCTGCACATTCAGTTTTTCAGGTGATAAAATCAGTTTTTCGATTGATTGTGCCGAAACCGTCCCTTATCAACCTGCAATGATATCAAAACTCAGGCAGTCGGAAAATACCGGTACGCTTGAATTCTTCAGAATCCACAATGCTTATGGCAGGTGGGCCGGCGAAGTTGTGCGTGATTTTATCGGAAGATATCACCTGAATCCCCTGCTGATTGCCAGTCATGGCCATACGGTTTTCCACAGGCCGGAAGAAGGCTTTACCGTTCAGGCAGGCAGCGGAGCACAGATTGCCGCCATCACAGGAATCAGAACAGTTTGTGATTTCCGTTCCATTGACGTCGCACTCGGAGGACAGGGCGCACCGCTTGTCCCTATTGGCGATCGCCTGCTCTTCGGCAACTATCAGGCATGCATTAATATCGGAGGTTTCTCAAATATTTCTATCGAATCAGGTGGCAGCAGAGTTGCCTGGGATATTTGCCCGGCTAACTATGTATTGAACCACTATGCAGGTAAATTGGGGCTGAAATATGATGACTCCGGCAAAATCGCCCGAAGCGGAACTTTTATACCGGAGCTCTTTCAACAACTTAACAAATTGGATTATTATTCGGCGAAACCGCCCAAATCACTTGGACGGGAATGGGTCGAAGCAAGCATTTATCCCCTGGCGGATAAGTTCCTTGACGACATACCCTGCATTCTTCATACCCTTACAGTGCATATCGCTGAACGAATCAGTTTGTCTCTTCCGGAAAAGACAGTGAATAAAGTCTTGTTCACCGGTGGCGGTGTGCATAACATATTCCTGGTTGAGTTGATCAGGAATATGTCTTCGTGCAGCATCGAAATCCCTGAGCCGGAAATAATTGACTATAAAGAAGCCTTGATATTTGCGCTGCTGGGAGTTCTCCGGCATAAAAACATCCCCAATTGCCTGGCTTCTGTGACAGGGGCTGTTTCCGACAGCATCGGAGGAGCTATCTATGACTTCTGAAATTACCGGGTAACAAATAATCCCGGATTAACCGATAGAAAGCCAGACAGGGCTTAACTATTGATTTTATAAGGCTAATCCTGATTTTGTATTTGTGTTGTTCAATTTTTTATTGTACTGATCAAAAACACCTAATGTAAATGTATTGTCAAATGCTTTAGCCGGGAAAAGTTCAGCCAGGATATTTTTACCTGATTTATAATTATGAACAATCGCTCATAATTATGTAATTTTGCCAGAGGCATCAATCTACTGAATAGAACAGGAATGGCAACCTAAACCTTGTATTCCTGATTTATCTATTGAAATTTATTAACTTTGGTAAGGCAGATGCCCGGGTTCTTAATATGAATTTCAGGTTCAAACATTGATCTGATTATAGTTATTTCCCGAATCAACTTCAATTGCCAAACATCAGATGGAAGTAAACAGTATCAGCATTTTTTCCGGGATCAGACTCAGAACATTAATGAGAAGTCTGATTGCGTTTTCCGCTTCATTCTTCATGTTAACCCAAGAACTTGCAGCGCAGCATCAGGACACCATTTTACAATTACCGGTGTTTGAGCTTACTGACACATCTGTCCACCGCAGGATGCCTGTTTCAATTATAAAAGCAGGTTCACTTGAACAACAAAGGGAAGCGGATCTGGGGGAAATTCTCAGGAAGCAAACGAATGTGAGCGGAATCCGGCGCGGAGGGTATGCCATAGATCCGGTGGTCAGGGGATTCAGGTATTCACAGATCAGTATATTTCTGGATGAAGGGATTCATGTAGAAGGCGGATGTCCCAATCGTATGGACCCTGTGCTTTCGCATATTGAGCCCGAACAGGTAAACAGTCTTGAGATTGTAAAAGGCCCTTATCTGCTGCAATACGGTCCGGCACCTTCCGCAAGTATTCATGTAAGAACAAGGCCTGATCAGTCAGCATTTAACAGGGGGTTTCATGCAACTTCCCAATCAGGTTATGATGCCGGACGGGGTGGTTTCAAACAGCACGTCAGCCTGCTTCATTCTGCTGAAAAAGCATTCCTGAGCTTTGGCGGTGGAATAAAAGAATATGACAATTATACCGACGGTAATGGAAAGGAGTGGAATTCCTCTTTTTCCAAAAAGGACATCTCCGCGGATGCAGGTTTTAAAACCGGGAGATCCGGTTTCCTGATTCTTTCATACAGGGGCTCATTTGGCAGAGATATACTTTTCCCGGCCCTCCCCATGGATGAAACGAAAGGCAATACCAACATATTTTCCGGCTATTTCGAGCGATATCATCCGGCAAACCCCGAAAAGCGACTGACCTTGTCGGCATACCATTCGAGGGTATATCACGTGATGGATAACAGTTTCAGACCACAGTACACCCGGGTAGTTCCTCCCTACAACGGCATTATGCAGGCAACTGCCATTGCGGAAGCTTCATCTTCCGGTGGCAGATTCTCTTTCTCTTACCCTTCCGGGAACCTGAGTATGCTTCACGGGATTGACACCAGAATAACAGCGAAGGATGGCACAAGAAATATGCGCATGATTATGACCATGGACGGACAGGAATATACCTCCGAAAAAAGCATTAATCTGTGGAGGGATGCGCTCATTATTAATACCGGCTTATTTACTTCAACAACCTGGAAAAAAAGAAAAACCGAAGCATCCCTGGGAGTCAGGGTTGATTTAAACCATGCAGAATCCGGGGATACACTTGTTGTAGAAAAGGAAGGGAAAACCTGGTATAAAAGTGCCCCGGTCAATCAGGTAATGTTCAGCATATCAGGAAATTTAACTTACAGGATATCAAGGAAAACAACAATCGGGCTGGGTCTGGCAAGAAGCCAGCGAGCCGGAGATATGCAGGAGAGATATATAAAATTTCTTGCTACCGGTTACGACCGTTACGACTACCTCGGCAATCCTCAGCTGAAGCCCGAGACCAATCATCAGGCTGACCTGATGCTGACCTTCAGGCCCGGGAAAGCAGAACTCCTTCTTAATGTATTTATTTCAAAAATCAACAATTACATCACAGGTGTACTGGTCCCGCCAAATGTTGCGCGGCCGCTGAGTCAGGGAGCCCCGGGTGTAAAACAGTTTAACAACATTGATGCAGCTGTTTTTACAGGGTTTGAAACAACCCTTTCCTGGATACCTTTCAAAAACTCAAACGTTGGCATATCGGCAGCATATACCTATGCATACTTCATGGAAGCCGAAAGAATTATATTGGAAAACAACCAGCTTGCAGGAACAGAGATTATTAAAAATGATCCGGTACCGGAAATCCCTGCCCTGGATGCCTCAATGACATTCTCTTACAAATTCCGGAAACCCCTTTTAAGTCCCCAACTGATCATCAGGGCCGTTGCTGCGCAAAACCATGTATCCTTGTCATATTACGAGGAAAAGTCGCCGGGGTATGTGATTACCGATCTGGCAATGAATTATTATCCGCACAAATCAGTCTCACTGGCAGCCGGTATAAGTAATCTCTTAAATACCGCATACTACGACCACCTTAACCGCAGATTGCTCGGAAGCAATGAGAAATTGTATGAACCGGGCAGGTCTTTTTACATTAATATCAAATTCAAACTTTAACCAAATCAGGTGATTATGCGAACCTACTTTGGAATACTCGTTTTACTACTGGTCTTTTCGTTGACCGCTTGCACCGAAAAAGAGTCACCGGCACCTGAAAACGGATTAAAAATTATTTTCAGTCATCTGGCAGAAGATGAGCCGCTGATTACCAACCAGATGATTTACGAAAACGCAGCCGGAAACCCCTATGAAGTGACCGAAATCATGTATTTCATTTCAGATCTGACGCTCTACCACAACGACGGCAGGATCATAAAACCATCAGAATGGGAGGGTATTCATTATACCGATACTAACATCCCTTCAACCCTTGAGTGGATTGCCGGAAAAAACATACCATCAGGGTTGTACGATAGTCTGACATTTACATTTGGCTTGTGCGAAGAACAGAATCAATCCTTCATGTTTGTTAACCCGCCGGAAGTAAATATGGCATGGCCTGAAGTGCTGGGAGGCGGATACCATTATCTTATGCTGAACGGTTGGTGGACAGATCTTCAGGAAGTCAGAAGGCCCTTCAATTTTCACCTCGGCATCGGGCAAATATATGAGAATAACTCCGGACAGGTGAGTGACATTACCGGTTTTGTTCATAATCATTTTACGGTAAACCCAACCGGGGGACCGTTCTCCATAGCTAATGAAGGCATTACTGAATTGACCCTGACCATGCATATTGAAAGCTGGTTTGAGACACCATTCATATACGATCACAACCAATGGGGTGGCGCAATCATGCAGATCCAGGAAGCAATGTACATTGGCAGTATGAACGGAAGAGATGCATTTTCCATAAAACAATAACAGCAGCACAATGTTGCACTGCTGTTAATCATGAACACTGTTTTTACTTAGTTATAGAACGGGCAATTCCGCCCCCCGCGCATACCCGGGCCCCGACGGCCTGGCTTTATAAAGTCATCATTCCATCCTCTTCCATAGCCTCGACCGCAATTGTTCTCGTACCAGGTATTCTGCTCATCATTCAGCAATGCCTTGATGCTCCGGCGGTGAGCTTCCCTTTCCTTCATGATGTCGCCCCGAAGTTTGGATATCTCGTCAATAGCCTTATCTATGGCCCTTTCATCTTGTTTTTCAGCCAGCTGAAGTGAACGAAGCCTGGCCTGTTTCTCTCCTATTTCTGCACGCAACAATTCCGCTTTGCGAAAATGAGCAGTTCTTAACTTGTCAATGCTGGTTTTCTGCTCATCAGAAAGACCAGGAATGTCATCAGCCCAATATCCCCTTGCAGGACGTTGCATTGCCTGACCTTCGCCCGGGCCAAATCCGCCCCTGTAACCACGACCGGGCCTCTGGGCTGAAAGGTCTGTCGTTGCAAAACTTACCATTGCCATTCCGGCAACCAGGGCAAGTAAATTCATCTTGTTGATTTTCATAACGTTAAAAAATTAAACTGTAATTGTATGAATGTTTCTTCAGTTTCCCCTTCCTCTGCGATGCCTGAACCCTTCTCCCCTGCCGGCTGCCGGCGCATCTCCTCTGAGTAACTCATGATAGAATGACACAAGTTTCCCGCGCTGCTCAGGTCGGGCAATATCCCACACATCACGCATATGCCTGACTGTTTGAAGCTTGATACCGGCATGAAGGTCTCCGATTAAAAAACAAAGCTGCTCTATCCGGAGGGAATCAGGGTGATCTTTCATCACTTCGGAAATCAACTCGCTGTTCAGGTCCTTTAACTCGGCAAATAAAGGGGCAACATTGTCGCGTTGCCTGAGCCTGGATTCATGAACCTGCCGGGCCTGTGCTTCATCAAATCCGGCCTCCCGTATTAGCATAGCCGGGCGGGGCCTTCTTCCCTCTCCCGCTGCCAGACTGCTGTCAGCAACCTGAACCCTTTCTGTTTCCGTTTGCTTAACCCTGAGGTAGACGGTGAATACGGCTGCAAGGTTAACCACGGTCAATATGATGATGATCAGCAGGATAATCCTGCCGCTCCTGCTCGTTATCATTTGTTCTCACTGTTATTGTTATCAAAGAAATATGATTCAAGGCGATCAACCGCCTCGTCCTGAAAGCTGATTTCCTGTGCGTAAGAATCCTGCGCACTGACGATTGCCCCATCGGGGATGGCGGGACCACTGAACAAATAAGTCAGCACCCTGCTGCCGATCCATATCCCAAGGAAAATTGCTGCAGCCAGTCCGGCTAATGACCTGCTCAATTGGTAAGTAATATCTGGAGACCATATTTGCTTCACCGGGCGAGCAACACCCGGTTTAATTCTTTCCATTACCTTATTGTGGAAGTCAGGATTCAGTTCAGTAATCCTGTCAGCGGCCAAAGCCTGAAAGGCAGATGAATACATCTCAGACATCCTGCGACAGGTAGTGCATTGCTGAAGGTGCCGGTTCAAATCCGGATTATCCTGCCGGATTCCTTTTGTGGCAGTGTAATCAAGAATTAATTTCTGAGCTTCGCGGCATTTCATCTGTTTGAACTTTTAAGTTTGACACAAATTGCGCTGATTACTTGCGCTGAACTATAAATCTCTATAATGCCTGAGTCTTTTCTGAAGATTAATTTTCGCTCTGTGAATCAATGATTCTACAGCCGACAAGCTGATTTGCATCACTTCAGCAATTTCAGCATACGGAAGTTCCTCAAATTTATTGAGTGTAAAAGCTACCCTTTGATTCTCCGGCAAATTATCAATAGCGGATTTCAGGGTCTGCCTTAATTCGTCCGATTCAAGCTTATTTTCCTCTGTAAAAGGCTCCCGGAATAAACTTCTAGTATCTCCGTCAAACAGTCCGAACACAGACCCGATTTCATATAATAATCTTTTTTTCTTATTGTTTCTGAGGTAGTTGAGCGATCTGTTAACTGCTATGCGGTAGAGCCATGTACTGATTTTTGAGTCTCCCCTGAATCGTTGTAAATTTCTGAAAGCCTCTACAAACACATCCTGAGCAACATCCTCAGCATCATGCGGATTATGCAGTAAGCCCAGGCACACATTGATGACCTGCAACTGATGTCTTTCAACCAGGAGCCGACCTGCGTCAGGGTCTCCGGCAGCAAGGCCTGAAATTAATTCACTATCGGTCATCTTTATAAATAATGCATATTTGGATAACGAAAGTTACATTATAATTTTGACAGATCTGAGTCAAAAAACTTTCGCTCCGGGACAAAGTTATTTCTATAACAGGTTCTACAGACCTGGAAAAATATAGTATCTGTAAATCAAAAAAACAAACCCTGCAAATAAAAGAAAACAAATGCGTAAGGAAGAAAGCGTCAGTAATTAATTATTAACTTTGCAATCCAGATTTTAAACAAAGGGGTATACAGATGAAACCCTGCATTAAAGCAATACATTTCCTCCTGTTATTTGCCACATTTCATCTGTCGTTACATGTGGCCTATCCTGCTTTGCCGGGAGATCACCTTTGTGACTCAAATCCTGTCTTCGGACAGAAAGCATTCGCCCTTCTTCCCATCTGTCCTGAAAACAGGGAAACAGGTTTTGAAAAACCCCCGCTCAGGCCGGAAACTTCAACCATCGCAGTTTTTCTCAGACCCGGGCATGATTTTCTCAGGCGTTTGAATTATTCGCCTGTAATCTTCCAGACTAAACTTACCATCCCTGGCTCGAAAGAGCTACTTGATCTTTTCTGTGTGTTGAGAATATAGAATCCATTTTTTAATGCCGGTTACCGGCGTCATACCAATTTTGAGAATTGGTTTTCAAAAGGATTCATCATTTAATTCACACGACTATGTCAACTGAAAGTTCAGAAAAATCCGGCATGTCAGGATTTAAACCGTTTCTTATTATTCTGGCCATCCTGATCGGGATATCGCTGCTGCTTAAAGTAGTAATATCAATGCTAATGTAAATATTGCCATTCCATTTTATAAGCAGGAGAAAACCAAAGCATTGTTTTCTCCTGCTTCATTTTTTGCAGATAAAATATTTGCAGGTTTTGTGAGTTAAATATTAACATCATGATGTTAATAGAATAAATCCTGATGTAAAAAACCTGCTCATTTTTAACATTAATTTTACCCTGATAAAAACTTAATCACAATGATTTCAGGAATTCTTCTACAAATCACTCAGCCCGCGGGCGTTCTTGCAGATACACTTACTACCGGAGCATTGCAAACCGCAACAACCGGAGAGATCAAACTTTCAATCTGGGAACTTTCCCTTAAGGGGGGGTGGATCATGTTGCCGCTCGCACTGATGTCTCTTTTTGCCATTTACATATTCATCGAGCGGTACATCATTATCAACCGGGCATCCCGCGAAGAGAACAATTTCATGAACAACATCCGGGATTTTATTCATAATGGCAGGATAGATTCAGCGCTTTCCCTTTGCAAAAACAACCATAGCCCGATTGCCAGAATGATAGAGAAGGGGATAATCAGAATCGGCAAACCACTGAACGATGTCAATGCTGCGATTGAAAATGTCGGCAAGCTTGAAGTCGCCAAACTTGAAAAAAACATAGCCGGACTGGCTACTGTAGCCGGAGCAGCTCCGATGATAGGATTTCTGGGCACTGTAATCGGTATGGTCAGGGCGTTTTACGATATGTCAATGGCCGGCAACAACATTGATATCGGTTTGCTTTCAGGTGGAATCTACCAGGCTATGATTACCACTGTTGCCGGCCTAATTGTTGGTATCATTGGTTATATCTGCTATAACATACTTGTAGCGAGGGTTGAAAAAGTTGTATTCATTCTCGAAGCAAGGGCTACCGAATTCATTGATCTGTTGCACGAACCGGCATCCTGAATCTCAGACTGATCATATCAAATTCTAAAACTGATTTTCATCGGAAAAATATGGCAATCAAATCCAGAAATAAAATAAGCGCGCAGTTTAGCACAGCATCCATGTCGGATCTGGTTTTCCTGTTGCTGATCTTTTTCATGCTTACGTCCACGCTGGTTAGCCCCAACGCCATCAAACTGTTGCTGCCTTCCAGTTCGAGCAAGACAATGGCCAAGCAGTCGCTTACGGTATATATTGACGCAACGAATAGCTATTTTATTGAAGAAACACCGGTAAACCCGGAGTTTCTGGTTGAAACAATCGGCAACAAACTTCAGGGGCAACAAGATGCCTCTGTCGTTCTCAGGGCTGATCAGAGTGTCCCGGTTCAGTATGTAGTAACTTTAATAGATGCTGTTAACCAGGTAAATGAACTGACCAATACCAGGCACAAAGTAATCCTCGCCACCAAGCCGGCCAAATGAGCCAGCTGATTGTGGCAGTATTTTTGTTACAAATTCCGGACAGACTGATTGTATGGACAGAGATAAAATAAAGGGCATTGCGGGAACGGTGATATTTCATGCGTTGTTGCTGGTCATGCTTATTTTTCTGGCATTGCGCACCCCCCTTCCGCTTCCTGAAGAGGCCGGAGTTGAAGTAAACCTGGGCTATTCCGACGAAGGCATGGGTGAAATACAGCCCCGTGAACTGGCCATGGGAGAAGCGATTCCAGCCCCTTCACAGCCTGCAGTGTCAAACGAGGATATTGTAACTGAAGATACGGAGGAAGTGCCTGCCATTCAACCGGTAAGCAAAGAAAAACCGGCCGAAGTTGTTAAGACCGAACCCAGACCGGCGGTTAAGCCTGAGCCTAAGCCCGAACCTCAACCGGTTGTCAATCAGAATGCAATGTTCAAAGGAATGAAGGGATCTTCAAGCCAGGGAGGCAATCAGGGCACAACCGGGAAACCGGGCGATCAGGGGAAACCCACCGGAGATCCGAACGCTCAGGGGTACGACGGAAGCGGTGGTGCCGGTGGTGGTGTTTCCTTCAGTCTTGAAGGACGTACCCGCCGACAGATACCACCACCACCCAATACTTTCCGTGACAGGGGAACGGTTGTGGTTACCATCTATGTAAACAGAGCCGGTGAAGTAACCCGTATCAGTGCGCCTGCCAGGGGCAGTACAACTTCAAATGCCGAACTTATCCGCCTTGCAAAGGATGCAGCTATGAAAGCCCGTTTCAGCGCTAAAGAAGATGCTCCTGAAGAACAAATGGGAACGATTACATATATTTTCGAATTGAACTAAATTCATTCTGTATGAATTACCAGCAAACCCTGGATTACATGTTCAGCAGGTTGCCCATGTTTCAGCGTATCGGAGCAGCAGCATACAAGGCAAATCTGGATAACACCCTGGCCCTTTGCGAACTCACCGGGCATCCCTACCGGAAATTCAGGTCCGTTCATGTGGCCGGGACCAATGGCAAAGGGTCAGTTTCGCACATGCTCGCCTCCATTATGCAGGAAAATGGGCTGAAAACCGGTTTATTTACCTCTCCGCACCTGAAAGACTTCAGGGAAAGGATCAAAGTAGACGGGGCAATGGTTTCCCGGGATTTTGTAACCGGTTTCATCGAAAAGTACAAGCAGGATTTCGAAAAGATCAAGCCCTCATTCTTCGAAATGACCTTTATCATGGCCATGTGCTGGTTCGAAGAAATGGAGGTTGACATAGCCATCATTGAAACGGGGATGGGCGGCCGTCTGGATTCCACCAATGTGATTACCCCTTTGCTTTCAATAATTACCAACGTGGGGTATGATCACACCCAATTTCTGGGAAAGACACTGGAAGAAATCGCCGCTGAAAAGGCAGGAATCATTAAATCCGAAGTACCTGTGGTAATCGGGGAAACCCTGCCGGGATCTGCAGATGTGTTCCGGGAAACAGCAGCTAATAAAAATGCGCCCATTATTTTCGCGGATGAAGCTGTTAAGGTTGTAAAGGACGGCAGGCATCCGGTAGCAGGAGAAATGATGGTAACTGCTTTTCATTCGTTAAAGAAAAGTATTCTTAAATCTCCACTTACCGGGAATTACCAGTTAAAGAATATTGCAACCGTTATCGCAGCTGCCGATCTGCTTCAAACAACTTATGCATCTTTTGCCGACCTTATCGTTACCGCAGGTATTCACAAAACCATCCAGAACACGGGATTGGCCGGACGTTGGCAGGTACTTAAGGAAAAACCGCTTACCATTTGCGATATCGGGCATAATCCCGACGGAATCAGCCAAATAGTGCACCAACTTAACAGCATGGAATTCAACCTGTTGCATTTTGTAATCGGGGTTGTCAACGATAAGGACATCACTAAAATGCTTTCACTCCTGCCTATGAATGCCCGGTACTATTTCTGTAAAGCTGATATTCCCAGGGGACTCGATGCAAATGAACTCCAGGCAAAGGCCCTTGAATTTGAGCTTTTTGGCGATAGTTATATGTCAGTAGCAGCTGCCTATCATGCTGCTGCTGGTGCAGCGGCTGATAATGATCTGGTTTTTATTGGTGGCAGTGCTTTTGTGGTTGCGGAAATTATCTGACATCAACCACCGGAAACAAGGTGTAAAACCATTACTTCATCCCCGTCTCTGACAACCGACTTGTCGAATTCATGACGCCTGACAAGTTCGCCGTTAATTTTCACCACCAACATTTTAAACGTAAAATTCTTTAACGCGAGCAGTTCCGTAATGCTCAAATGATCATTATCGAAAGTTTCAGACTTATTATTGAGAATGATTTTCATATTTTTCCCTTATACGTCAACAGGTTTAAATTCCTTAAGCAGGATTTTCAGCACTTCATTGGCCTGCATATTCGCAACGATACCTACCCTGGGGGCCAACACCGGCAGTGATTCCGATACTTCGGAAGATTCGTCCCCGCAAATAATCAGATTTTCTGAATATCTGCAATGCAAAAAATTTGTATTTCCCCACCCAGCCATACCAACACCAACGACAAGCGGCTTGTCCGGGATTTTTGTCAGAACGGTTTCAATGATCATATACTTCATCTCTGCTTTGTCAAAAGCTTCAACGATTACATCACATTTGGAATACAAATCCACAATATCAGAAGTACAAAGTTTAAGATCAAAAGCCTTAACGGAAACATCAGGATTGATTCTTTGAATATTTTCCCTCAGTGCATGTACTTTCAGCCGGCCGATCTGGTCATGGAAGTAATACTGCCGGTTCAGATTATGAATGGTTACAATGTCATAATCAGCTATAACAAGTCTGCCAACGCCGGCACGCGCCAAAGCGACAGCGCAATTCGATCCCAAGCCGCCACAGCCTGCAATTCCAACTGTATACTTTTTCAGATAAACACTGATCTCGGCAGCTCTTTCAAATGACATATTCAATCCGTTTTCAGTTATTGCTGTTCCCTCTGATGCAAAAATAGAAAAATATGTCTATGAATAACGCGCTGAAGAATGTCAATAAACACACTTTCATGAAAGCCGGAATTTATTATTTTAAATAACCCACCGGATATGAAAATGCAGTCATATCGCTAATTTTCAATGAATAAAGGTTGGGCGTTTACAAAACTTTGTACATTTGTGAACCGAATAACAGGAAACCCAAAATCAAAATATTTCTATGGACCTTACAGTTTTAAAAGACTCACTGCGATTGATCAAGGAGTACCGCTATTCATGGGCCCCGATTGAAAAAGGATACAACAACAGAACGGCTTATGTGAATGTTGGGACCCACACCATTCTTGAAAAGCCGGTTACCCCTCAGATGAAAGAAAAATTCATCGGTGGCAAAGGTTTTGGACTAAGGCTTTTGTGGGATGCTACTACACCCACAACCCGTTGGAACGATCCCGACAATGAGATCGTGATCGGCATGGGGCCAATCTGCGGAATTACGCAATATTCCGGAACCGGAAAGTCACTGGTGGTTACCATCTCACCTCAAACCGACATTGTAATTGACAGTAATGTTGGTGGTTACTTTGGCCCTTTTCTCAAATTCTGCGGTTTCGATGCTTTGGAGCTTCAGGGTAAAAGTGAAAAGGATCTGGTAATCCTGTTCGACGAAACCCGTGAAGTAATTGAGATCTATGAAACCATTGACCTCCCGGGCGACAGTCATCTGCTGGCTGAGAAACTCACCGAATTGTTTGCCGAGGATGAAAGCGGACGCAAAAATGTTTCTGTTGTTTCGGCAGGAACAGCGGCAGAGCATTCACTTATTGGCATGCTTAATTTCAGCTTCTTCGATTCAAAACGTAAAGTTGTGAGGCTGAAACAAGCCGGTCGGGGCGGAATCGGAACCGTATTCCGCGACAAAGGGATTCTTGCCCTGGTAGCCAAAGCCAAGGGAGTAAAAGGGAACCTTAACAATGTAGTAGATCTTGATGCCATCATGGAGCGCGGACGCCGGTTCAACCGTGAAATGCGTGAACTTGATGACAAACAGTGCGAGATGCGCTCAAAAGGCACGGCTCACCTTACCAATATCATGAACGATTATGACCTGCTGCCTACAAATAACTTCAAGTTCGGAAGCCATCCGGATGCAATAAAAATTCACTCCGAGGTATACAAGGAAAGATTTACCCAAGGCGTTCCCGATGGTTGCTGGATAGGATGCAACATGTCATGCGCCAAGGGCGTGGATAATTATGAGCTGCGCTCGGGCCCCTACAAAGGATCCAAAGTGATTGTCGACGGACCGGAATATGAAACCGCTTCTTCCCTTGGCTCCATTGCCGGTATCTTTAATCCCGACTTCACCATAGAGGGCAACTTCTATTGCGACACTTATGGCATTTGCACCATTTCGTGGGGAACCATCCTTGGATTTGTTATGGAGTGCTACGAAGCAGGGGTTCTCAATGTAGAGCGCACCGGCGGCCTTAAACTGAACTTCGGAAATGCCGACGATGCCATGGAATTGCTGCATCAGGTTGCCAGGGGTGAAGGCTTCGGTAAGATTGCCGGACTCGGGGTCAGAAAGATGAAGGAGATGTTCATCGCCAACGGGTGGGGAGACCCGCAGTTCCTTCAGGATATAGGAATGGAAAACAAGGGACTGGAGTATTCACAATACATCTCTAAAGAATCACTGGCGCAGCAGGGCGGATATGCCATGACCAACAAAGGCCCCCAACATGATGAAGCCTGGCTCATTTTCATGGACATGGTAAATAACCAGATTCCTACCTTTGAAAACAAAGCTGAGGCATTGCATTACTTCCCGATGTTCAGAACATGGTTTGGCTTACAGGGACTTTGTAAATTACCCTGGAATGACGTGGAGCCCGAAAGCAATGCACTGAGCGGTGAACCTGCAAAAGTGCCGGAACACGTTGACAACTATGTGACCATATACAATGCAGTAACCGGCAATAACATCGACAAGCACGAAATTATCCGCCAGTCAGAAAGGGTATACAATTTCCAACGGATCTTTAACATCCGTCGCGGTTACGGTCTCAGAAAACATGATGCACAACCTTACAGGGCGGCCGGCCCTGTGACAGCCGAGGAATACCTGTCGCGCCAGGAACGTTATGACAAGCAGCTTTCAGAACTGCAGGGGCTTGATCCTTCAAAAATGACGCTCGAAGAAAAAATGGCCGCCACCCGAAAGTATCGCGAAGACCGTTACGAAAAATTGCTGGATGCTGTTTACTTCCGGAGAGGCTGGAACAGCAATGGTGTTCCGAAAATCGAGCATCTGAAGAACCTTGGCATGGATCTTCCCGAACTGATTGAAGTGGTTGCTCCGCTACAATAATAATCTTTTACAGTTAATAACAAAAGCTGCCTCAATCATCGATGGCAGCTTTTTTTTTCAAAAATTCAGTAAAAGAAACAGACAGTTGAAATCAAAAATGTGCTTCATGATTCAACGGCATTCTTTATCTCCCGGTCACTTCATTGTACATTTCCATAAATACCGGGTTTTTTACCATTCCTTTCTGACCAATTTCAGCAAACATCAGGCTCGGCTGTTCATTGGCTTCGATGAGCACCGGACCTTTATCGGTAACGGCTACATCCCAGCCGATAATTCTTAACATGGGTACCAGCCTTGCCGCAGATTCTACCAAATCAACAATCTCCCGGAAATCCGGAATCGGATAATCCCTGAAGAGAAGTCCGGTTTCGGGGTGCAAACGGTGGGTTTTGCCCCTTCCATGCGTAAAATCAGAAAATGCCTCCTCCTTAAGAACTCCCCGATCCATATCAATACCAATGAAAGCGCCTCCGCTGGACACATTATCAACATGAGATCTATTCAGGCCAATCCTCATATTTCCGGCTATGATGCGTGACATCCCCTGTCTGTTGTTGAAAGTTTCGATCCTGAGTGTATTTACGCAATAAGGATTTAAGCGGTTGATCGCCTCAAGCTGCACCAACTGTTCCTGAAAAATAAAATCTGACCTGATCAAAGCATTAAAGAGCTTCTCCAGCGCGGGTTTATCTTCTTTTAAAGATGAATAAGAAACCTTAAAAATATTTCGTCCTCCTCCTGATCCATGCATCTTCTTAATAAAAATATATTCCGACCCTGAAAGTTTACCGGTCAGCATTTCAATAATCCCTAACAAATCTTTGGGCGAATTAAACTGCAACACCCTTGCATCAGCAATAATCAGAGAATTATAGCTTTGAGCAATACTCACGGGAACATTGATGTGATGCTGATCGAAGAAACGCTCAAAAAGATACTTATTGTCCAGTAAAGAATAGTAGTTCCTGTCATTCAATGCCCAGCACTTTTGCTGTATGGCATGGGTCATGAGGTAATCATTACAATTATTCACTCCCTTACGGTAAAGAAATTTGGGAAAATACTGCTCTGCAACGGATGGATTATTGAGCAGAAAACCTGCATACTCCCTGATGATCAGCGGTATGCTTTTACGATCAGGATCTTTCAGAATTATTGTAAAAAAATCCCCCATTTTTAAAATCAGCGGTCTTTTACTCATAAAAAGCCTCCATTTGAATATATTTAAACCATTCCGCAGTTGTCCTTTCATTAAACCTCAAACCTGCCAGCGGTCAGCGAGGACCCTGCTGTAAGCCGCGGAACCACAGTAACCATTCCGACAACAAATTTAACATAGTTAGTATGTTTATTTATCTGTTAATCATGATTTGAATATCAGGTAATCACAACGCAGCATAAATATATTCAGAATTCAGGTCAAAGTCTCGTTGACACATTAATGACAACGATCCTCCTTCATAAAGGGATAACGGAAATCGGTGGGTGGCAGCAGTGTTTCCTTGATAGTCCTGGGACTCGTCCAGCGGATAAGGTTGAGGTGACTGCCAGCCTTATCGTTTGTCCCTGACTGCCGCGAGCCGCCGAAAGGTTGCTGACCCACCACAGCGCCTGTTGGTTTATCATTAAAATAAAGATTCCCGGCTGAGTACTTCAGTGCTTTACTGGCTTTATCGAGTACCTGACGGTCATGTGCAAAAATTGCCCCTGTCAATCCATAAGGAGAGGTATCATCCACCAGTTTCAGCATTTCATCAAAATCCTTGTCATCATATACATAGATTGTCAGCACAGGTCCGAAAATCTCTTCTTCCATGGTAACAAAACGGGGATTTCTGGTAAGAATCACGGTTGGTTCGATAAAGTACCCCTTTGACTTGTCTCCGTTGCCTCCGAATATTATCTCTGCATCCGGCGATTGCTTTGCCTTCGCAATATAATTCATGATATTGTCGAAAGATGCTTCATCAATCACCGCATTCATAAAATTGCTGAATTCACGCACATCGCCCACGGTTACTTCAGAAAGCATCCCACCAACCCTGTTGCGGATCGAAGGCCATAGCGAAGCCGGAAGGTAAGCCCGGGAAGCAGCCGAACACTTTTGTCCCTGATATTCAAACGCTCCGCGAACGATGGCGGTTGATACTTCATCAACCTGGGCAGAGGAATGAACAACAATAAAGTCCTTTCCTCCTGTTTCGCCGACAATTTTCGGATATGATTTGTAATTTTTAAGATTCTGTGCAACATTCATCCACAGGCGGTTAAAGGTTACGTTCGACCCTGTAAAATGCAATCCGGCAAAATTCCGGTCCGAAAATATTGCATTACCGACCACTGACCCCGCCCCGGGAATGAAATTTATAACTCCTTCAGGAAGCCCTGCTTCACGGAAAATCTGCATCAGCACATAATTTGATAGTATTGATGTGGAGGCGGGTTTCCAGAGAACTGTATTGCCCATCAGGACTGGCGACATATTCAGATTGGATGCAATTGCGGTAAAATTGAAAGGGGTAAGTGAAAAGATAAAGCCCTCCAGCGGACGATATTCAATCCTGTTGATAAAGCCGGGATCCGAATGGGGTTGTTCGTGATAAATATCAGAAATATAATGAGCATTAAACCTCAGAAAATCTATAGTTTCGCAGGCACTGTCAATTTCAGCCTGATATGCATTCTTACTTTGGCCGAGCATGGTGGCAGCGTTGAGCGTAGCCCGGTATTTCCTGGAAATAAGTTCAGCTATGCGGAGGGTAACGGAAACGCGTTCCACATAAGAAAATGATTCCCACTCCCGGTGGGCCTTCAAAGCTGCATCAATGGCCATTTTAACCTCTTCTGGTCCTGCCTTATGGTAGTTTGCCAGAATATGCCCGTGATCATGCGGCATCACAACCGGTTCAGTATTTCCGGTTCTGACTTCCTTTCCGCCAATAATGAGCGGGATATCCATCGTTTCAGAAGACATCCTGTCCAGTTCCTTCTGCAGATTACGGCGCTCGGGAGTTCCTGGCGAATAAGACTTTACCGGCTCATTTTCAGGGTAATCAAAAACAAAAATGGCATTATTCATATCGCAAAACTTAAAAAGTGTAATTTTAACCGACGAAATAACAGCGGCCAACAGCAAATGTTCATAACCGGCCGTGTATAATTGTTCCGGATATGAATATATACATCATTACAGGAACCAGCTCCGGAATCGGCGGGGCAATTGCCCGGCATCTTGTCGACGCACGGGAAGGGGTCATCACAATATCTCGCAGAGAAAACATCCCCTTAAGCCGGATTGCAAAAACAAATAGTAGTTTTTTCAGGCATTATGCGTTCGATCTGACCCAAACAGGGAAGATTCCGGAACTGATGGAATATATCTTTACGTCTTTTAAAGAGGTTAAACTGAATGGAATCGCCCTGGTTAACAATGCCGGAACTATTGACCCCATCGGCCCTTCGGGTAAACTGGATGTATCCGGAATTGAAGCACACCTGAAGACGAACCTGGTGGCACCAGCCATCCTGATCAATGAATTCATCCGCTTAAGCCGGCCATTAAAGGTCAGCAAAAGTATTCTGAACATCAGTTCCGGTGCTGCCCACAAACCTTATGCCGGATGGAGCAATTACTGTGCCTCCAAGGCCGGCCTGGATATGCTGACACAGAGCATTGCGATGGAGCAGTCAGCCGAAGAGTACCCTGTCAGGATTATTTCGCTGGCTCCGGGGATTGTTGAAACCTCAATGCAGCAGAAGATCAGGGCTACTTCTGCTGAGCAATTCCCAATGCAAAAGAAGTTTGCAGATCTTTATAAAAACCAAGGGCTCAGCCAACCGGATACTGTAGCATCCGGGATTATCCCGATTATTTTTTCAGACAAGCCGGAATCAGGAACATTCAGTGACCTGAGATATTTATAAATGTAATTCCAACTATTGGATAGTCTGTTAAAATAAGTAGATTTGCCAAAGAAATCTATAATCTGAAAGCTATGTTCAAAACCAATGAGTACTTCGACGGAAATGTAAAATCGATTGCCTTTGAAACCACCGAAGGTCCTGCTACTGTAGGCGTAATGGCGGCCGGCGAATATGAATTCGGCACTTCATCTGTAGAATACATGACTGTAATTTCGGGAGAAATGGATGTTAAACTTCCGGGGGAGACCGGATGGAAGACTTTTTTGCCTTTTGAGACTTTCATTGTACCTGCAAATGTGAAATTCGGAGTGCGGATGAAAGGTGACACTGCTTACCGATGCTTGTACCGATAGCAAGGAGGCCCCTGAAAACGGGGCTTTTGACACCCATTCGATATGAAAAAATCAACATAACGCATCAGGAATGAAAACCAAAAAGTATGAAGAATTACGCCTGCATTACAAAATCTGGTTTACAGATGATAATGACAAGGGCATTCTCGGCGACGGTAAGTATAAAATTCTGAAAGCCATCGATGAATCCGGATCACTGATGTCGGCATGTGAGAACCTGGGGATTACTTACCGGAGAACCTGGAATGACCTCAAAAGCATAGAAAAACAGCTGGGCTTTCCATTACTCGAAAAAACCAGGGGCGGAGCAGATGGCGGAAGCACTATTCTGACTCCTGAAGGGAAAAAACTTATCAGGGCATTTGATGACTTTCATGAAAAAATGGATGAAATCATGCAATATCATTTCGCATTACTTAAACAACAACTGCTTTCGGATGAATAAACGGGGAATGGTATGCCTTACGGCCAGCCTTGTACTTTCTGCGATCATACTGAGTTCATGCAGGAACAATCGGTCAGATAAGCAGTCAGAAGGCCTGTCGGGCAACCTTACCATATTTCATGCCGGCAGTCTCGCTATTCCGTTTAAAGCACTGGCGGATTCATTCAGTAAGATTCATCCTGAAGTCAGGGTGCTCAGTGAATCTGCAGGCAGCCTGGCATCAATAAGAAAAATCACCGACCTGAACAAGCCTTGCGACATCCTGGCATCAGCAGATTATACCCTTATAGACAAATTACTGATACCTGAATACACCGGTTGGAACCTGCTTTTCGCCGGCAATGAAATGTCAATTGTTTACCATTCAGGTTCCAGGCTCTCAGATTCTATATCAGCAACTAACTGGTATCAATTGCTTATGAATCCCGAAGTGAGGTTCGGGCGCTCAGATCCTGATTCAGATCCTTGTGGTTACAGGGCAATCCTAACCATGAAACTGACGGAAAAAATAGTGAAGAAGCCTGGCCTTACTGAAGATTTCCTACGGAAAGACAAAAAATACATCAGGCCAAAAGAAGTCGATTTATTGGCATTACTCGAGTCCGGTTCAATAGATTACATATTTCTTTACAAATCAGTTGCCATGCAGCATAAGCTTAAATATCTGGATCTTTCTGACAGCATTAACCTCGCTGCGCCAGGCCTCCAGAAGTTTTATCAGACTGTATCCGTGGAAATAGCAGGAAATAAACCCGGAGATAAAATTACTCAACATGGTGAAGCCATGGTTTATGGCCTTACCATCCTCAACAACAGTAAAAACAAAGAGATTGCCGAAGCGTTTGTAAGTTTTATACTGAAAGATGGTTTGCAGATTATTGAAAACCTCGGACAAACCCGGGTAATCCCTTCCCTATCTGAAAAATCTGAAAATCCCGGATTTTTGAAGAATCACCTGTTACACTGATTTACAACAATCTGTTGCTTTGCCCGGAAAGGTTTATGCTAACGGAAAAACAATCTCCATTAATTGTTGTTTGTTTGCATAAAACCATCAATATGAATTATCCTGATACGTACAAAATCGTTGATTTCCTTGCCCGCTTAGGCATTACTGGACATAACAAAGGTGCAACTACCGGCTCGGTGTGGTTGGATACGAAAGGGGAAATCAACCAATCATATTCACCTGCCGACGGGAATCTGATCGCATCCGTGAACCTCGCAACCAGTGGAGATTATGATACAATCATGCAAACAGCCTCCGCTGCCTTTAAAACATGGCGCATGGTCCCGGCTCCCGGAAGAGGAGAAATTGTAAGACAGATCGGGAACAGACTGAGGGAATTCAAGGAGCCACTCGGATCACTTGTTTCTTACGAAATGGGAAAGGTATATCAGGAAGGCCTGGGCGAAGTTCAGGAAATGATTGACATTGCGGATTTTGCGGTAGGTTTATCCCGGCAGCTCTATGGTTTTACCATGCATTCCGAACGGGAACGCCATCGCATGTACGATCAGTATCACCCGCTGGGAGTGGTTGGCGTGATCTCCGCTTTTAATTTCCCGGTCGCTGTCTGGGCCTGGAATGCCATGATAGCTATGGTGTGCGGCAATGTGGTGGTTTGGAAACCGTCATCAAAAGTGATGTTGAGCGCAATCGCCGTGCACAAAATCATTGAAAAGGTGTTGGCTGACAATGAAGTTCCTGAAGGTGTGCTGAACCTGATCGCGGGAAGTTCGAAGCATATTGGCGATAATTTTCTCGCAGACAAGCGAATCCCCCTGATTTCTGTCACAGGCTCCACCAGGGTGGGCCGGCATGTCAGTAAAATAGTTGGAGAAAGGCTGGGACGTAGCATACTTGAATTGGGCGGGAACAACGCCATCATCGTTTCACAATACGGAAACCTTAATATGGCCTTAAGGGCCAGTCTTTTCGGGGCTGTAGCTACATCAGGTCAGCGATGCACATCAACCAGGCGTTTATTGATACACGACTGCATCTTTGATAAATTCCGGAATAAACTGATTGATGCCTATAAGCAACTCAGGATCGGGCATCCGCTGGACCCGTCAACAGTTGTCGGCCCCCTGGTTGACAAGGACGCTGTGAAAGCATTTCTTGATGCTCAGGCCAGGATTGTTGAAGAAGGCGGGAAAATCGTTTATGGCGGGCAGGTGCTGAGCGGGGATGCCTATGCGTCAGGATGCTACGTAATACCATGTATCGCAGAGGTTGAAAACGATTTCAGTATCGTTCAGGAGGAAACCTTTGCACCCATTTTGTACCTGATCAAATACAAGACACTTGATGAGGCCATTGAACTGCACAACGCTGTGCCGCAAGGACTTTCATCAGCAATATTTTCAAGAAACCTTTTAGAAACGGAGCGCTTCCTTTCACACGAGGGATCTGATTGCGGCATAGCGAATGTGAACATTGCCACAAACGGAGCAGAGATCGGCGGGGCATTCGGAGGAGAAAAAGATACGGGAGGCGGCCGGGAATCCGGCTCGGATGCCTGGAAGGCCTATATGCGGAGGCAGACAAACACCATCAATTTTTCCGCTGAATTGCCATTGGCACAAGGTATAACGTTTGACGCCTTTGATGATTAACCGGTATTGAAATTGAAAGAAGACTCCGGAAGCATTTAAAGCTTTACGCTATATTTGCGGAACGGGTAGTTGACTTTTTCAACAATTGACACCGGCGGGCATGATAACCTGAATGTTAAAATCAATACTTAACTGCAATTTTACCATTAGGGAAAATATGAAGAAACTGCTCCTGCGCTATATAGACAGGTTCAACTCCGGTCATACCCGAAGCGTAAAAGCCAGAAAGAACATTCTGGCATCCTTTTTTATCAAAGGGGTCAGTATCATCATCGGATTTGTTTTTGTGCCTCTGCTGATAGGCTATCTGGGTGAGGTTGAATACGGGATATGGATCACCATGAGTTCAATCCTGGCCTGGGTGAATTACTTTGACATCGGGCTTGGCAATGGATTGAGAAACCGTTTTGCGGAATCTTTGGCCAAAGGCGAACATCAGATGGCCAGGATTTACGTGAGTACTGCTTATGCCTCTTTGAGTATGCTTTTCGGATCATTCTTCCTGGTTTTTATAGCGATCAACCCGTTACTTAGCTGGTACGAAATCCTCAAGGCTCCTGTTGCATTGGCCGATGAACTTAATATGCTGGTTATCATCACCTTTGGCTTCTTCTTGCTAAGGTTCACACTCAGACTGATTGCCATTATTATCATTGCCGACCAACGGCCGGCACTAAGCAATGTTTTCGATCCGCTTGCGAACCTGATCTCACTACTGGCCGTATTGGTATTGATTCAGACTTCCGAGACTTCCCTCCTTGCGCTTGGAATTATTCTGGGATCTGCACCAGTTATCGTACTGGCATTAGCCACAATATATTACTTCAGGCGCGATTACCGGGATTACCGGCCTTCCATCAGGCTGGTTGATTTCAAGTATTTTAAGGACCTTACAGGGCTGGGAGCAAAATTTTTTATTATTCAGATAACTGTGGTGATTATCATGTCGACCAACAATTTCATTATCACACGGGTTGTCGGGCCTGAAGCGGTAACTGCGTATAATATTGCCTACAAATATTTCGGGCTGCTGCTCATGCTATTCACTATAATTACAAACACTTACTGGTCAGCTTATACCGAAGCATATTTTAAAAAGGATTTTATCTGGATTCGCAGGGTAACCGGGAATCTGGTAAAAGGCTGGATAGCTATTCTCCTGATTCTTGCCGCGATGCTTATTTTCGCACCATATTTCTATCATGTCTGGATACGTGACAAGGTAGAAATACCATTCCTGCTTTCAGCATTCACTGCACTTTTCATCGGCATTTACATCTGGTATATTATTTTCATCTATTTCATTAATGGTACCGGCAAAATCACCCTGCAGCTTTATGTATGTGTGATCGTGGCCGTTCTGAACATACCTGTCTCGGTTTTCTTTGCCAGGTACCTAGGCATGGGTTCCGCCGGTGTAATCCTTGGGTCATGTGTCACATACCTGCCGGGCGCAATTATTGCGCCGATACAATACAGAAAGATCATCACCGGCAGGGATCACGGGATATGGGGCAAATAATCTGTTAACAGGCTATATACAGAGAATACCGGGAAAGCCGGCCTGAATAGCCTGAAAGTTGCAGTTTGGTTTTAATAAATGAACAATCAATCAAATACTATGAATCATCTGAAAGATTTTGTCAAAACACTAGCAATCAAACTATTCCCTTCCGTTTTCAGGAAACGTCATTACAGGTTTCTTGAGAATCTCAGCTGGAATCACATTCCTGCAGAAGAAGGAGAGTTACTTCTGATGCCGTATTTTCTTGAGAAAGATGCTTTGTTTTTCGATATAGGCGCAAACACCGGCATTTATACATCCTTTGCGCAAAAGTTCATTCCGGCCGGATCCGTATATGCCTTCGAGCCTATCCCTGAACTTTATACCCGGCTCAGGTATATGTTCAGAAAATCAAACATATATAAAATGGCATTTTCCAATGAAATCAGCGAGAAACAATTTAAGATTCCTTCAATCAGCGGAAAAGAATTCAAGTCAAGGGGAACATTGAATTTAACCTATAAGGAAAATGATGAAACAAGATCGCGTGTGATCGGTGTGCGTACCGACACTATCGATAACTTTATACAGAAAAAGAATATATCAAAAACGGGTTTTATCAAGATCGATGTTGAAGGCCATGAATTTCAAGTAATTGAAGGCGGTTCTGAAACACTGAAAAAACAAAAGCCTGTCTTGCAGATTGAAATAGAACAGCGGCATTACCAAAGGAATATCAGTGAGATCATAGAATTCATTATTAAACTCGGGTATGTTTGTTACTATCTTGACCTGGGGCACCTGATGCTGAAGAAACTGGAGGTGGATGCCGCAAGCCTGCAAAAGGAGGAAGATTTCAAGACTTCGCAGTATATCCACAATTTTATTTTCCTGCCTGCCGGTGCTAAATGGGACGCAGAAGTCGCACGCATCAATCAGGATATCCTCACGGTCAGGTCAGGCAAATGAAATAAAACAACCAGGCCGGTAAAACTAAAACCGGCTGCGAACTGCCGTAAAAGTTTCGTTGAGGTTCATAGTGCAACAGATGAAGAAACAATTCATCCCGGTGTATTGTTAAGTTACGTAACTTTAGGGTTGCTTTTTCGCTGATTCCTGAATTAACATTGAGGGTTCCAATCTGTAACTGAAATGGTCAAAAGAGTCATCGCGCTTTTTATTATTTTAACATCGCTGGAACTCTTCAATTTTGCAATTATAGGCAAAGAGATTACCAAAGTTGCTGAAATAGCCGGAATCGGAGTTACCCTGCTTGTAATTATTCTTCAACTGATTTATCACAAGGGTGAAGGTTTCAGATTGCACTACAAATGGGAAGTCGGGCTAATCCTTCTATCTCTGGTAACCAGTATGTTCATGGCGTATTCTGCGCATAATCAGAATCTTCAGACAACGCTGGTTGCACAGCGCTTTATGTATTTCTATCTGTTTTATTACGCATTACACATGTTGAGAATTCCGGATGCAGATCTGGAAAAAATTATCCTCTATCTTGCCCTGATTTATGTACTATTTTATGTGATCCAATATATTGCCTATCCTACAATTATCTTCAGGGTGCGGGTAATCGAGGAAAGAGGAACCATCAGGATCTTCCAGGTTGGATTATCCTATATGATTCTGGCTTATTTTTATGTACTGAACAGAAGTTTTGACAAGCTATCGCTCAGGGGATTAGGGATGCTGTTCCTGTTCTTCAGTGTAATAATACTCATGGGCACCCGACAGCTCTTATTTTCAATGTTTCTTCTGACAATGCTTAACATCCTGTTGAGCCGCAAAGTGAAATCAAAACTGATGGTAATCCTCCTTGCAGTATTTGCGGCAATTCCTGTTGTTCTTATGTTTCAGGATATATTTACAAGTATCATCAGTTTATCTAAAGAGCAGAGTCAGGGCTTTGAAGAAAATATCAGGGTATTGGCCGGGACTTTCTTTCTTACAGACTTTTTTCCGAATAATCTGGCATATATAACCGGCAACGGCGCTGACAGTGCAAATTCCGGCTATGGAATGACCATACAAATGTACAAGGATGTTTTCGGGTTTTATCAATCCGATATAGGCATTATAGGCGACTTCAGTAAATTCGGAATTCTCTTTCTTGCAGGAGTGCTTTCTATTCTGTACCGGATACTGAAAACGAGGTTTAGCGATGATCTCAATTACATCAAGTACTTCTTTTTGTTTGTGATTTTAACAGGTATTACCGGCGCAGGTCCTTTCGGGGACGCCAATTCGATTGTCACCATCAGCATTATTTTATACCTGGCCGATGTTGATAAGCACAATCGGAACCTGGAGGAAGAAGAACAAGCCCTGGCAAAAAACGCCCCTGATGCGGATGAAAACACTACTGAAGTCAAACCTGGAGAAAACAACCTTACTTACTGATGAACAAACCAAAAATAGCCATACTGATTCCAATACACAACGGGCTTCATTTTACTATAAAGTGCCTGGAGTATCTTTCTCTGCATATCGATCAACTGGGGGATGATGCCAGAAACTTTAAAATAATTGTGATTGATGATGGATCAACGGATGGAAGCCGGGCCTGGATTTCTGCCAATTATCCCGAAACTATCCTATTGGAAGGCGATGGCAATCTCTGGTGGAGCGGGGGAATTAACGCCGGAACCCGGCACGCTGTTGATAATCTTGGTTGCGAATTTGTTTTATGGTGGAACAACGATATTCATACCGATGGTGACTATTTCAGGAACCTACTGCTAGTTGCCGGCGAAAATGCGCCGACAACCATTGTTGGATCAAAAATATTTTTTGCTGACCAGCCGGATGTCATCTGGTCAATGGGAGGGATTTTTGATACCCGCTCCGGCCGGAAATATACCATTGGGATGCATCAGAAAGATGCTGAGCAATTCAACCGGCTTACTTTAGCAGACTGGCTCCCTGGAATGGGCACCCTCATACATCGTTCCGTTTTCGAGAAGATCGGATATGTTAATGCAACTGAGTTTCCCCAATACCATGGTGACAGTGATTTCACCTTCAGGGCAAAACTTACCGGATACCGCATTCTGGTGTCACCATCATTGAAAATCTGGAACGATAAAAGCAATTCGGGATTGCATCATTACAACAGTTTCCGTTTGCTTTTAAAATCCCTGACCGATATCAAATCAAACAATAACGTAGGCAAGGATGTTCTTTTTTACCGCAAGTACTCCACCTCGCCAATGGCATATATTGCATTAATTCATAAGTACATATATTACATCGGCGGGTTTTTCAAATGGAAAATACTCAGCCTGGCGGGTTTTAAAAAAATAATTCCCAACAGAAATAAATAAAAAATGAAAATATCAATATTCAACGGTGCCGGGCAGGTTGATTACATGTTTGGACTGGTTTCGGGTCTGTCTCAGTTCAAAGAAGACCAGATCACAGTGCTTGACGCCGATATAACCAGTGATTTATTCCTGCAGTTTCCCAATGTAAGGTATGTGCCGGTATTCAGATTTCTGCCCAGAAATTCTTCAATTTTAGAAAAAATCCTGAATATTGCACGTTTCTATTTTAAACAAATATGGTTCCTCCTGACATCCTCCCCGGGAATTGTACATTTTCAATGGCTTGACAGATATAAGTTCATTGACAGAATAATACTTCCGACTATTGCCCGAATCATGGGCAACAAAGTGGTACTTACAGTTCATAATATAAATGCCGGAAGCAGGGATAATAAAGATTCCAGGATAAACAGATTTTCACTGAAGTACTTATACCGCATATCAAACCACCTCATCGTACACACTTCATTAAGCAAGTCTGAACTGATGGCAGAGTTTGGCCCCAGTGGTTCAAAAATTTCCGTGATCCAGCATGGCATGAACAACAGGGTCAGTCTTAAAGGGATGAAAACCATGGAGGCAAGGGCATTACTTGGCGCAGGCCCCGAAGAAAAGATTATACTCTTTTTCGGTAATATAGATCATTACAAAGGGCTTGACATCCTGATCAAAAGCCTTGACTATCTGCCTGATCATTTCCTGAGTGATTTCCGGCTTCTAATCGCGGGAAATTCAAAAGATGAGCACTATACAGAAAAAATAATATCCGACATCTCATATTCAGCTCACAGCCAGAGAATAACATACAGGATATGTTATATCCCCGACGAGGATGTGGAACAGTATTTTGCTGCAGCCGATTGCATCGTACTCCCCTATCGGAAAATCTATCAGTCAGGAGTTATTTTTATGGCATACACATTCGGATTACCGATTATTGTAACGGATATCGGAAATTTTAAAAATGATATGATTGAAGGCAAGACAGGAATGATAATCAAAGAAAACACCCCGGAAGTGCTTTCCAGGACAATTGCAGATTTCTTTAATACGGAAATGTATCGGAGCCCTGAAAGAACAAGGGATTTTATTAAGAATTGGGCCAATGAAAAGTATGGATGGGAAAGCATCGGGAAAGATACCCGCAATTGTTATGAAAAACTTTTTCAGAAGCGACACAGCCGGGTTGCCCATGAAACAGGCGGCTGAAGCCGGATTTTTTTAGCTGAACATATCGTTGTAATATATTTTATAAACATCTGTATTATCATAAAAAGCAATTTTCAGCACCGGGAGTATATCCTCCGAATAATACACCCGACGACAATTTGTGCACGCTAAATGATTAACTTTAGCTGATTTTTCTTTTAAGCACGAACGAACCAGAAATGCTTTGAATTGTTGGTAATTTTTTACAATGACCATTCATCTATGCTGTATCTCATAATTCACCATGTATGAAAGCAAGCGAAAGCCCGGTGGTTTTCTTCCGGAATGATGATGTAAGGGATCGCCTAGACCATACCCTGATAAGTATGACAGAGCTATTTCTGAGATATGGCATCCCTCTTGCCCATGCAGTTGAGCCCGCAAACATTACACCTGAAGTTGTTAACTGGTTGAAACTGTTAAAAAAAGATCATCCACAAATGATTAACATTGTTCAGCATGGATACAATCACAATTTGGATAATCCCGGATCCAAAATGGAGTTTGGGGGTAACCGGGCGTATGAAGATCAATACAAAGATATATTCAAAGGCAAGGAATTGATGTCTGAACACTTTAGTGACCTTTGGTCTCCCGCATTCTCTTTCCCTTATGGCACATATAATTCCAACGCCCTCAGGGCAATCTCCGACTGCGGATATAAAATTCTTTCATCAAAAATCAGGTTTACCCCGAAATCCAGGTTTAAGAATTTCCTTGGCAGGTCGTTAGGCAAAGATTTTGTATTCGGAAAAGCCGTCAATTACCACCCGGAAAGCAGAAAAAATTACAGCTTCAGAGAAATTTCCGTTTCTGTAAACCTGATCAGGAAATACACCGGATATGACACCGCTGAACATTACAGCCTGCCGGAGATCATTGAACAGACAGAATATGCAGCCAGGCACACATCAGTCATCGGAATTCTGCTGCACCACCGCTTTCATGGAGAGCATCTGGGCATGCTGGAATCATTGCTGATTCATTTGAAAAAAACAGGATATTCGTTTGTTTCATTTTCTGAGTTGATGCAATAATTGTCTAAAAATTATCGGGGCATGAAAGAGTATATTCATAAAATCGATATTGATAAGCAGATCAAGCCAAGAATGACAGGCTATTTACTTGTTGAGTCAGTACCGTCAGAACCTGGTAAAAGTCAACGTATTCTTTATGAGGGGATCAAAAACTACTTTGGCGGGTTCGGCAATTATGTGTCTGTTTTTGCCCTTGGCAAATATCACTTGGCCCTTTTATTACCCGAAAAACTTCACAAACTGGACACATATGGGTTGATAAGGGACAAATCAGATTTTGCTTTCATTGAAGGAACATTTTATGACCTTCAGCTACCGGACAAGAGCGGCAACAAAAACCAGGACTCAGGCAGCTACCTTGCAGCAGAGGTCCTGAGTATCTGCAGGTCAGGCGTATCCGACAAACTTAAAGAATTCAACGGACGATATTCAGGTTTTTGCTATCTTTCTGAAACAGACACTCTGATCATTTTCAATGACCAGCTTGGCGGGAACAGGGTTTATATTTATGATTACAGCGGATATTTCGCCGTCAGTAACAATGTGTTTGCCCTGGCATCAAATCCCGGGTTACCGGTTTCAATTAATGATCAATCCATAGCCGAAATCCTTCAACTGGAATATCCGTTATACAGAAATACCGAATTCAACGAGATAACCCTCATTGTGCCGTCAGATATTTATGTCAGAAACGGAAAATCTGTTGTATACCGGAAATATTACCAAAAATTCGACAGGAGCAGGAAAATGTCGGATAAAAGTTACATTGAAGGCCTGAAGCATGTCATTGACGAATTTTTTAAGAAACTTAACCTGCAACTGGAAGAACCACTCGGAATTTTCATGTCGAAAGGCAAAGACAGCCGGATTTTTCTGCCGTTTATGGAACACAACCAGATACCCTACATTCCTTATGTATTCAAGGATGGAACAGGGGTATTTGATTACCCTTATGTAAGCAGGATTGCCGGATTGCTGCAGAAAGATTTACATGTTCTTGATTCTTACTCGGTTGATCGTCGCCTGGCATTTATGATCGCAATGAGCACAACGCCAACTTTCTCATGGGGTGCACTGGGCAGCCTGGCATCCGGGTATTCATCCACAGCATTAATGGGCCTGTTCGGGGATATGAGTTCCGGTAAAATGCCATCTTTCAGGGTTCCCGGGATTAAAACCCACGAAGACATGATCAATGGCATTTTTAACTGGATCACCAAAGGGGTTACGCGCGAGATATTCAAAGAGTCATTACCCTGTTATAACGGATTCAACATATGGGATCACTATGTCTCGCTTTACAAAGAGTATCCGAAATCTGAACTCCTTATTGACACTGAAATTCATCACGACACCGACAACCGCTCATTCCGCAACACCCAGCCGATCCTGCTCCGTGCGCAGCATTTCCTTACACCAGTCACCCCTTTTGCCGAAAGGTCCATTCTCAACGCATATCATTCGCTTCCGGCAAGCCTGATACGTTCTCAAAAAGCCCACTCAATAATCGCGGCAAGTGAGCATAAATCCAATTCTGTCAGGTCGACAGCTTTCCCGGTTTCCCTGAAACTTGAAAGTCACATACGCCCTGCGATGCTTCAGGTAATCAGGTTCAACAACAGATTCAGCAACCTGCTTCTGCGATGGCAGATCAAAAAGTTTAATCCTTATGTTGAAGCAGAACACTTCGCCCCAAGATCAGAATATTTCAGGAATTTACTCAGCAACAGCACTCCGGTTAACCCGATCCATAAAAGACTGTTAACCAGGATGTACAACACTGACGAATATCTTCACCTGATTTTTCAGGACAATATCAGGTCTTTCTGCAGGGTACCGGATGTTGTATATAACGAGTTGAAAACATGGCACTAAGATCAAAATCCATTAATAAAAGACCAGGATTTCTAAGTATGAAAAAATGGATTATTTTCAGCGGTACCGACTGGTTCAGACCTTCTGTCACCAGCACCCGCCAGATTATGATGCAATTCAGGCAAAAAGGATATCAGATTCTTTGGGTCAATCCCATCGCATTCAAGTCTCCGGCAGTCAATTCGAAGAACAGAAAATCAATGCAGAAAAAAATACTGAATAAGTTGCAGACCCACCTGAAGTTTATCAGAAAAGCAGACCAGGGAGTCTATATATTGGTCCCCTTCTATATTCCTCTTTTTAACGGAGCCGGCGATAAGATTAATGACATGCTGATCAGGCTGCAATTTGCAATTATTACGCTTTTTCTGGGCATCAGGATAAAGGAAACCATATTATGGATTTCGGGTAGTTTTACCTTATCACCGGTTCTTCGTAAACCTTTCTACCGAAAAATTTACCAGGCTGCAGACTTTATTTCTGATTTCAGGACCAACAATCAGACACTTCTTCAGGAACTCCGCAAAAAGGAGTATTACCTCGGCACCCATGTCGATCATTTATTTGCCAGTTCTCCGAATATCAGGGCTAAACTTGAACATTTGACAGGAAGACAGGTTACCCTGTTAACTCATGGGGTAAACTTCACACATTTCAATACTGCAGGGGAAGTAAATCCGTTAATGTTAAAAGTTAAGGCATCGGGCCAGCCGGTTGCCGGTTACTTTGGAACACTTTCAGATGCCAATGACAAAGAGGCCTTCAGAATACTTGCGAACAACGGGTTTTCGGTTGTTATTATAGGCAAAGTACTGGGTGATTATTCATCACTTGAAAACCTGGATAACGTATTTTTTACCGGCCCTGTTGATTTTAAGGAACTCCCCTCCTATGCACAGGCTTTCGACGTTTGCCTGCTCAACTGGATTATGGCCGACTGGATTTACAATTCATACCCTGTTAAGGCCCTTGAATACCTGGCAATGGGCAAGCCCATTGTCAGTTGCCCCATCCCGATAGTAAAGGAACTTTTTGGTTCACTGGTATACTTCGCAGATACTCCTGAAGAATACCTGGAAAAGGCCTTGCTTGCATTGAAAGAAAACAGCAGAGAATTATCAGAAGCCAGAGTCAGCGCAGCCGCAGAACACACCTGGGAAAGTAAATTCAGCATCATAGAATCTGTTATCCGATGAAGACCGGCTTAAGACTCATAGACATAGCCAGAGGCACCGATATCCTGGGGAAATACAAGGAGCTTGTCAGGCTTTGGGACAATAAAATACTTCTTGAAGAGGCCCGTAAGCAAAACCTTGCCGGGTTCCTTTTGGCAATCAGGAGCAATAACAGATTTTACAGCCCATTGCTGAGCAAATACAGCCCGGATGAGATCAATGAAAATCCGCTTAAGATACTGGGGGAAATGCCGGTCATTGATAAAAATACACTATCAGAAAATCTCCATCTTGTCTTTTCCCCTATCAAAGGAGTGGCTTATCAGCTTAAGAAAACAGGGGGCAGTACAGGAGCGCCCTTCCGGTATTATGTTGACAAGGAGCACCTCTCCTGGATGTGGGCCCACAATTATTTATTCTGGCATTCCAACTGTGGTTATAATCCAGGAGATCCGTTTGTTACAATTGCCGGAAATTCACTTCGCACTGTTAACAGGAAGTTCCTGGAGAACATTTACCACAGGCTACAGAATAATTATTTTCTCAGGGGCGATATGATCGACAGCGACCTCAGGCCAAACCGGCGAAAGCTTAACAAAGCGGTTCTGATTTATGGATATCCCAGCTCTATACTGAATATAATAAAAGTGATGCCGGAATTTCCTTCATATTTCAGCTGCCTGCAGGCAATATTTACAACATCAGAGCAACTTCTTCCTTCAGTCCGTTCCCGGATTGAAGAAGCATTCAATAAACCTGTATTTGATATTTACGGTGCTAATGACGGTGGAATTCTGGGTTGTGAATGCCCTGTACACCAAGGTTATCATTATAATTTTCTTAATTGCTTTGCTGAAGCAATGACAACCGTAGAAGGGTTCAGCGAACTGCTGCTGACAAACACCAACAGCCTGAACTACCCGTTTGTCAGGTACCAGGTTGGCGATATCGGCAACATCACCACCGACAGATGTGGATGCGGTTCCGTATGGCCAAGGATTATTGATTTAAAAGGCAGGACACGGGAAATGATCAGAAAGCCCGACGGCAGCGCGGTTCATGGTTCGTATTTCAATAAAATCCTGTTTGATTTCCCCCAGGTCGACGCCTACCGGATTGTTCAGGAAGCCGACTATTCTGTGAAAGTACATATTCACCTGAAGCAAATGCAACTATTTGACAAAATGGCGGCTGAACTGGCGGCAACCCTTTATAAACATCTGCCGGAGCTCACTTTTGCGATAGAGCAAATGCAGGAATATAATCCGACAAATTCAAAGTTTAAACTAATAGAAAGCCATGTCAATTAATCTTTGCAGCGTCGGTGATGTTATGCTCGGTGAAAATGTTCATCATTTCAGCCGTGGTATCATTACAAAGTTCAGCAATGATTATACCAGCGTATTGAGTCCGAAAGCCTATGAGACACTGTCAGAGGCAGATATCCTTATCTTTAATATGGAATCGGGATTTGCGCCGGATGATCATTTTTTAAAACGAAATATCATCAACGGGGTTTATCTTGCACCTGAAGGTGCTACAGCAATTTTCAGAAAGATTGATGCAATAAAAATTGCCAATGTTGCCAACAATCATTTCAGCCAGCATGGAAAGCAATCTGCCGGTTATAGCTTTCAACTTCTTGAGAAAGAAGGGATATTTGTCACAGGCAGAGATAACACCCCGCTGGTTTTAGAAATGAAAGGCAAAGTTTTAAAAATCTGGGGAGTAAGTCTTATAAATGATAAAAACTATTGCGGTCAGTACTTCCTGAGTTCCTACAAAGATCTTATCCGTGACCTGGACCTCAGCCTGAAGGCCGGTAATGAAATCCGCGTTATCAGTATTCATTGGGGAGATGAATACCTGACAATAGAAAATGAGCAGCAGCGAGCTCTTGCGATGGAATTAAGCGAGGCCGGTTTTGATTACATTCTCGGGCATCATCCTCATGTGATACAACCTTTGGTTAAACTCAATGAAACATGGACAGTTTTTAGTCACGGAAACTTTATTTTCGATCAGAACTTTTCCAAATTAACCCAAACCGGGTTGATTTTCAATATCAATCTTTCCGATAATGAACCAAAATTATTATTTTCGCATCAGAAAGAATATCTGGTTGAGCAAGTAGTTGCGACCAGCCCTGAAGCGTTGAATCATTATTGCAAAAGGCGCTTTCATCCCCGAAAACCACTTATAATGCGGTTCAGGATGAAGCTTGAATTAGTTGTTCATTTTTATGAGCTCAACAGAAGTGTAATTATCATTTTCATTAAAAGACTACTACGCAAAAGCAGCAATCGCCGGAATGGGGAAAATTAAAATACTTGCAATCGCCTCCAGCGGAGGACACTGGATACAATTGTTAAGACTGCTGCCGGCATTTGACGGGCAGGATCTGGTTTTTGTTTCCACCCACAAAGGCAATCAGGCTCAGGCTGAAGGTCATAAATTTTATGCAGTGACCGACGCAACGCGATGGGAAAAACTGAAGCTCATCAAAATGGCATTCGAAGTAAGGAGAATCATTTCAAATGAGAATCCTGATGTGATCATTTCAACAGGAGCAGCTCCCGGGCTCATGGCCATCATCTGGGGATGGCTGAGAAGAAAAAAGACCATCTGGATCGACAGCATAGCTAATGTTGACCGGATATCCATGAGTGGCCGCATTGCAAAACCATTCAGCCGGCTGCACCTGACCCAGTGGGATCACCTTGCCGATAATAAATCAACTTTTTATAAAGGAACGGTAATATCATGATTTTTGTAGTAGTAGGGACGCAGGAACCATTCGACAGGCTTATCAGGGCTGTTGACCGATGGGCAGGAGAAACCGGTTATAAAGAAATTTTTGGTCAGATTTCCAGGGCGGCGTATTTGCCGATGAACTTCAGTTATACTGATTTTATTGAGCCTGAGCAATTTATTGATAAGTTCAGGGCGGCGGATGTAATCGTCGGACACGCAGGCATGGGAACAATCATACAAGCCCTCCAGTTTTCAAAGCCCATCATTGTTATGCCCCGGCTTTCAGGTTATCACGAGACAAGAAACGACCACCAGGTCTCCACGGCCAAAAGTTTTGGCCGATTGGGATACGTCATGGATGTTTACTCAGAAGAGGACCTTTTTGACACTTTGAACCGGATTGATTCCATAAAGCCATCAAAGCCCATAGGATCAGGCGCTTCGGAAAACCTCCTGGCTTCTCTCAGGGAATTTATAGGCGCTAAAACCATTCCTGAAAATTAAGGTCTGGCTTAGCAAATCAGGAAAAAACTTCATACTCTTTATTTCCGGGCTTCAATTCATAAATAGTAGCTGAATTTATAAATTTCACCCTGCTTATAATTGAATTTTGTCACTTTTCGGCTGTTTTTAAATAAAAGCGCTTCAAATTTGATATTTAATCGTGAAATATAATTATTTTTGATTACTCATACACTGCTGCCTGCAACTACAGAAAAAGCAAATTATTCATGCTGAAATACTTGTGAAACGACCTCTTATTAAATAACGTTGTTTTGTTTTTATGTTTTCTGATTTACCGGATTCTACTCAAAAGGATAATTTCAGTTGAAAAGCAGTTGAACGGGAGGGGAAACAAATCCGGGAATAATTTGTTGAAATTGGCACTTCAGGCATTATTCATACCTGAAATGTGATTAAATACTGAAAGCCCCGAATTACGAAAATGATACAGGAGCGCGAAGAGCTTGGAAGCAAAACTTTTGGCATTATCATTACGGTAGTGTCGGTGCTTGCTTTTATAGGGGCCTTTTTTATAATAAACTGGCTATCAATAGCAGACATTGAATATAATAGTCAGTATCTCACAGTGTTGCTGATCCTGATTCCATTATGGCATTTTGGCATCAGCAAAACAAACCTCACCCGCTTTTACAGAGCCAAAGATACTGCGATCATCCTGATTGAAAGTTTTCTTTTTATTTTAACCGGAACCGGTATTCTGGCCATCATTATTTCATTATTAAAACTGGACCAGATTAATCTTTACATCCTTCTGGTATTTGCATCAATTGAATTTATTCTACTGAACCTGATCATTATTCTATCTTACAGGTATCATAAAAATCTACTCACCAAGGGATTAAATACCAGAAATATTATATTGATCGCAGACGAAAACTGTGTTGACTTCATCGAAAGGCTTTTTCTTCATAAGGAATGGGGGTTCAGGATAGTAACCATAATTTCTGACTCGGAAATTATTCCGGAGATATTTGGCAGCAGGGTCAAGGTCATTCAGAATACTCAAAGCCTGGCCTATCTGATAAAATCGCACGTTGTTGACGAAGTGTTTTATTGCAAGAATGATATTAATCAGGCTGAAATCAAGAAACTGGTATTTGCATGCGAAGAAATCGGGGTCGTATTCAGGCTTCAATCGGCTTTCTTTCAGATGCCTGCAACCAAGACCCATCTGAGCTATTACAATGAAGTGCCATTTCTCACATTTATCAACACCCCGGTTAACAAGGATGCGCATCAATGGAAATTTGTTGTTGACATTGTAGCATCTTTCCTTATTTTGCTTATATGGTCTCCTATTTTGCTGTTAATCGTTATAGCGATAAAACTCACATCTAAGGGACCGGTAATATTCAAGCAAAAAAGGGTTGGGCTAAGGGGGCGTGAATTCAATATTTATAAATTCAGAACAATGGTGCAGGATGCCGAGAAGCTGAGGCCATTACTCGAAGCACAGAATGAAATGGACGGCCCGGTATTCAAGATCAAAAAAGACCCACGGATAACAGCTATTGGAAAGTTACTCAGAAAAACGGGTCTTGATGAAGTCCCCCAGTTTTTTAATGTGTTGAAAGGCGATATGTCGCTGGTTGGGCCCAGGCCGCCCCTTCCCGGCGAGGTAGCGCAATATCAGAGATGGCAGCTCAGAAGGCTTTCAATGCGACCGGGCATTACCTGCATCTGGCAGATTGCTCCCAACAGAAACAATATAACCTTTGATGAATGGATGAAACTCGATCTGCAGTACATTGACAGCTGGTCATTGAAAATTGATTTTATGCTGTTGATAAAAACCATCCAGACAGTCGCAAAAGGTTCGGGACAATAATGGCAGCATCAGACACTTGACTGAATTTACAATGAATGATTAACTCATGCGTTATATTCTGAAATGCCGGAGAATTTATACTTACAGTCAAACAGACAGAAAAGAACAGTATATGAAGAAAACAGGTCGGTTTAAATTAAAGTTGTTTCTGGCATTGCTTGTATCAGTAATTATCGTGTCATGTGTACCGCAGGACAATCTCAAATACGTTCAGGATAAAACAACTTCAGAAATCAAGGAAAGCTACGAACATCTCAGACCAATAAAAAAAATTCGACCATTTGACAATCTGTATATCAATGTTTTAAGCCTGGACGAGCAAACAGCAAGGATATTCAGCAACCAGAACTCTTCAATTACAGGAGGCCTTAGCATTGATCTCCTCAGCTATACTGTCAGTGAAAGAGGCACCATTGATTTTCCGTTTATCGGAGAAATCATGTTAAACAACCTCACACTTCTGGAAGCAAAAGCCAAAGTTGAAGCTGAACTCAGCCAGTATCTCAGCAATACGGCCATTACCATGAAGTTTGTTAACAGCAACATTACCGTGTTGGGAGAAGTCCGGAACCAGGGAGAATTTCCATTCTTCAAGGAGCAGATCAATATTTTTCAGGCCCTTGGATATGCAGGCGGCGTAACTGATTACGGCGACAAAAGTAAGGTAACCCTGATCCGCGAATACGACAATCTGATCAGATTTCATAATTTAAATCTTACAGACAAAAAAATTGTGGAAAATGAGCTTTACTATCTTCAGCCTGGCGATGTTGTGATCGTTGAGCCTATCAAGACCAAATTCAGGAGCCTGAGGACCTTCACGTATGCCACATTTCTTGCCACTACAACAACACTCATAACTGTAATGTACTTTTTCAGATAGCCCGAAGCCGTGAAAAGATCAGAAGAAATATTCCAGCAAAAGACAGACTACCGTGACCTGGTTTTTAAGTTGTGGCGCCATAAATTCTGGTTTGCCCTTTCTATTGCCGCTCTGCTTGCAGCAGCATTTCTGTTTAACAAGTTTTCCACAACCATTTTCAGAAATCATTCCACATTGTTGCTCAAGGAATCCGAACGCAATTCATTTATGAGTTCGCAGGATATCATGCAGGGTTTTGGTCTTTTTGCCGGCAACCAGAACATCGAAAATGAACTGGGCATCCTCACCTCATATACGATGATTTATGAAGCCGTAACCCAGCTCAATCTCGATGTTTCCTTTTACGCTGAACGGTATATGTTCGGGGGGGTGATAAAGCACAATCTTTTCAGGGAAATCGAAGAGATATATTTCGACAAACCATTACAGATAAGCATTGACAAATCGTCGCTTCAGCCCATCGATCTTCCTATTTATTTCACGATCCTGAATAAAGAGGAGTTCAGCATTGAAGCCGACGGAGAAAACATCCTGATATACAACTATCTGGACGACAATATTGTAAAAGTAGCACCAAAAATGAAGATATCCGGAACTTACAAGTTCGGAGAGGAAATCAAGGGAGAAAATTACAGCTTTAAGGTGCATTTGCCTCCGGGTAATAACATTCAGCCGACATCAGGAAAAGAATATTTCTCATTTAACAGCCTGAGCTACCTAACACTTAAATACCAGGCATCCATTACTGCCAATGTTACATCCAGAACTTCTTCTCTTGTTGTAATCTCGATGACGGGCGACAACAGATACAAAATCACGGACTTCCTCAACACACTTTCAAATGCGTATCTTGAGAAAAACCTTGAGAAGAAAAACAGAATCGCTATTAATACCGTAAAATTTATCGACAGTCAGATCAGCGAGGTTTCGGATTCATTAACGTATGCTGAAAGTAAACTTCAGAATTTCAGAACTTCGAACCGGGTTATGGATATTAGTTTTCAGGGGCAGCAATCCCTCGAAAGGATGAACCAGCTTGAAAGTGAGCGGGCATTACTCATCATGCAGAAAAAGTATTATGATTATATCCGGGAATACTTTGAAAAAAACAAAGATTTATCTGATCTTGTCGCCCCATCTTCAATGAATGTTCAGGATCCTTTGTTAAACCAGTTGATTTCGCAATTGATTACACTCAATTCTGAACGGACAAACCTGCTTAACCAGGGAAACATAAAAAATCTGAGGCTTAATACCATTGAAGTTCAGATAGCCAACCTGAAAAAAACCATCAACGAAAATATCAGCAGCAATGCGGCAACTACTGAAATTGCCCTCCAGGATATCAACAACAGGTCTGCACGCATCTCTGCAGAAATGTCGAGACTCCCATCCACTGAAAGGCAGCTATTCGGTATTGAGCGTAAATTCAAACTGAATGATGCAATTTACACCTTCCTGCTCCAGAAAAGGTCTGAAGCACAGATTGCCCGGGCATCAAATGCCCCGGATTATGAAGTAATTGATCCTGCCAGGTACATTACATCCTATCAGGTCTTTCCCAAGAACAAATTAACCCTGATTATCGGCGCTATGGTCGGGTTACTGATTCCTTTTATCATTATAGTATTGCGTGACTTCCTGAACACGAAGATTTCATCGAAAAAGGAGATTGAATCAATCACCGGCCTGCCGATTCTGGGCCACGTCTTTCATAATGACAGTAAAGAAAAAATCGTAATCAATGAAGCCTTTAATTCGCCCATTTCGGAATCATTCAGAAGTTTAAGGACAAATCTTCAGTTCTACTCCACAGATAATGAGAAAATGGTTTTTGTAGTTACTTCTTCATATACAGGAGAAGGAAAATCATTTATATCCCAGAACCTTGCCTGTGTTTACGCCTTGTTTGGCAAAAAGACCCTGCTGATGGGCTTTGACCTCCGGCGGCCAAAACTTTACCAGGACTTCAACCTGTCTAATCAGAAAGGGATCAGCACAGCCCTTATTAATCAATCTTCCCTATCTGAAATAATACAGAAAACCAGCATCGATAACCTTGATTTCATATCAGCCGGGCCTATACCGCCAAACCCGCTGGAGCTAATCGCTTCCCCGAGAACTGAACATTTAATCAATGAACTTAAAAATTTGTATGACTACATAATTATTGATTCTCCTCCTGTTGGCGTGGTATCTGATACTTACCTGCTAATGAAGTTTTCCGATGCAAACATTTTCGTTGTAAGACAGGGGTTCACTGTAAAAGAGGCTTTTTCAACGAACATTAATCACCTGACTCAGAAGAATATACCGCACATCAGCCTCGTAATCAACGACGTTAAAGCGAGAGGCTTGAGTTATGATTACGGATATGAATACACTTACTATGAAGAGAAAAAAGATAAATCTTTCTTCAGACCATTCAGCAGAAAATTCTTAAAAAAGAAGTGATCAGCCCTTTTTCTCTGTCAGGCGGAAGATTCTTTCTTTAGCGCCTGTTTAACCCTTGCGGTATTTTTTCGATGATCTGACAGAGATTTACTGTCATACAAACATCAGTATGTCTGCAAAGCGGAACTAATGCTGTTCGCTACACCTTTGAGACATCCCTGGGGAGATTTTCCCCAAAATGAGAAGGCAAAACCTTCGATATCCCCTATTGCTACTTAGACTCTTTTTAAATTAACTTAATAAGGAAATTAATAATTTCGTCAATACGCTGTATGTAATCAATTTCGGATTCCACTCCGGTTTGCAGGCTAATTAACACCTGTTCATTTAAGATTTCTGGCATAGTTTTCCATCAAACTTTCGCGGGACAGCACTCCGGGATGAAAAATGCTGTCCGGGGATGAATTTCAGAATTAACAATCTGATAAAATGAATACCCCAGTTGAGCGATCTGATTAAGTGACTGATTAACAGCATTGCGAACACACTTTCGAATTAATGTTAAACAAACAAACTAAACCGACTACAAATGGAAAACAAACGGAGCATTACTGGAGGGGGAATTTCCAACAACAAGCCCAGATTTTTATTTCTTGCATTTACTATTCTGCTACTTGTATTTTACTCTTCAATTCTTTTTAGTGCAACCATTTACATTGACCCTACCTTCACAGGTTCTACCCGGAATGGTTCCATTACAAATCCTTACAGTTCCTGGACAAGTTTTACACTGGTAAGCGGCAACACCTATCTTCAAAAGAAAGGCACCACCTATACCTCATCCACTCAGATCAGTATAGATGCGAAATCAAATATAACTTTAGGTTCTTACGGCACAGGCAACAGGCCTGTTTTTTCATACACCGGCAGCGGGTATGCTTTTCGTGTGCAGAACTCTTCCAATTGCACAATTCAGGACTTCGAGGTAAACGGGAATGTCAATGCCCATTCGTTGGTAGCTGTTATCGGGAGTTCATCCAACTATACCTCAAACATCACCATCAACAATTGCGTACTTCACAATGCGCACAATACAAATAATGCAGGTTTTGGAATTTACGGCTTTTATAACAATAACCTTTCCATTCTGAATACAGTAATTCACAATGTAGCCATTGACGGGATATACTTAGCCAATATCCCGGGTGTGGAAATCGGGCAAAGCCACATCTACAACATCAACCGGAGATTTTTCGTTAATTCAAACCAGACTTACTCTTCAGGGGACGGAATACAGCTTGACGGCAATTACAATGGTTTTCACATTCACCATACCATCATTGACCGTACAAACGGGGCCGGCAACAAATTCAACCTTATTCTTAACAGTGCACCGGGCACATCCGACAATGCAAGTGGAATTATCGAATATTGCACATTTATCAATGGTTCGAATGTTGCAGCCGCAGTGCATATTGAACGCGGAAACGGAATTATAACCAGATACAATACTTTTCAGGGCAATACCCTGGGCTTAAGAATAGCAGGCGCATATACCACAAACAATTTAATTCATAACAATATCTTTTACAATTGTACCAGTGGAGTAGGCGTTGGATATACCTATCCTTCAGTCGGGCCGGCAACAAATACCAAAGTATACAACAATGTCTTTTACCGTGTCTCCAATTACCACATATGGGTTGACAAAACGAACGTTGATTCAAGAAACAATATTCACCTGAGGGGCACTGACAATGGTGTTGCCATATACAATTACGGTGGAGGATCATGGACCATCAGGAACAACTGTTACGGCACATCGGCAACAGCCGGGACACCCGGAACAGGTTCAAATCCGGTTATAGGCAATCCGTTGTTTGTAAACCTTTCGAACTACGACTTCCACCTGCAGAGCAACTCTCCCTGTATTAACAAAGGCGTGAATGTTGGAATCAGCTATGACATTGACGGCACCTCCATATTTCAGGGATCTGCACCTGACATCGGTGCTTATGAATATATCTCTTCTTCTGGCAGCAACCTGCCTCCTGTAATCAACAACCAGTCGTTTTCGGTAAATGAGAACAGTATAAACGGCACCAATGTTGGCACCGTGGTTGCAACAGACCCCAATGCGGGCCAAACGCTTACTTATACCATAGTCAGCGGTAATACAAACAATGCATTCTCATTGAATTCCAGCACGGGCCAGATTATTGTAGCCAACAGTGCGGCTTTAAATTATGAAGTTACTTCATCCTATGCACTTTTAGTAAGGGTAACTGACAATGGCGCCGGCAACCTCTGGTCGCAGGCAACAATAACAATAAATATCCTTAACATCAATGAACCTCCGGTTATATCCAATCAGGCATTCAGTGTTGCCCAGAATCTTCCCAACGGGACTCTGGTCGGGACGGTACAGGCTTCTGATCCCGATCAGGGACAAATTCTTACCTTTTCAATTACCGGAGGAAACACCAACTCCTGTTTTGCTATCAATGCTTCAACGGGTGCAATAACAGTTGCAAATTCAGGTGCGCTCACCCCTCAGACGTTTAATCTTACCGTCAGGGCAACAGACAATGGGAGTCCTATCCTTTATACCCAGGCTACCGTATCTATAACAGTTACTTCGGTAAACCAGGCTCCTGTAATAAACAACCAGTCGTTCAGCACTGCGCAGGGCACTCCCAACGGAACTGTTATCGGAACAGTGATTGCCAGCGATCCAAACCAGGGGCAATCGCTTTCCTATTCCATTACCGGCGGAAATACATCATCCTGTTTTGCAATAAACGCCTCGAACGGAGTACTTACAGTCAATAATTCAGCAGCCCTGGCAGTTCAGATATACAATTTAACGATCCGGGTAACAGATAACGGAGTACCATCCCTGAGCAGCCAGGCAACCGTTTCAGTTAATGTAATCCCTGCAAATCAGACTCCTGTAATAGAAAACCAAACTTTCTACGTAGAGCAATATGCACCTGCCGGCACAGTTGTCGGGATGTTGATCGCCACAGATCCGGATCCGGGTCAGATACTGACTTACTCTTTAACCACAGGAAATTCAAACGGAATATTTGCCATCAATCCGGCTACAGGCGCCATCACCGTAGTTCACTCCTTTGCGCTTTACCCAAGGACATTTTATATGATGGCAAGGGCAACAGATAACGGCACACCAGCATTGTTCGCTGAAGCGATGATTCAGATTATTGTACCTGAGACAAATTATCCTCCTGTAATCAACAATCAGACTTTCACAACAAGAACATATCCTCCGGCAGGATCTGTTATCGGAACTGTTGTAGCCAGCGACCCCAATCAGAACCAACAACTTACCTATACAATAACAGCAGGAAATTCCAATGGTATCTTTGCCCTGAATCCGAACACCGGTGCATTAACCGTTGTAAATCCGTCCGCATTATATGTACGGACACTCTATCTCATGGTAAGGGCAACCGACAATGGTTATCCCAGTATGTATGCGGAAGCAATAATTTCGATTGTAGTTACAAATGCATCAGGCACCACCTCTGTTCCGGTTTCCAAACAATATTTTAATACCAGCATTTTTCATCCGGAAGGGAGTCCCATTGGCCGGATTTCACCACTGCATTCATCGAAGGAGATAAATGTTACTTACATTCCAATGGAGGATTATACCCTTGAAGGGTTTTCACTCAACAGTTCGAATGGTGAAATCACCATAGCAAACACAAACATACTTTCACCCGGCAAGTTTGAATGCAAAATCGGGGTTCTTGATAATGAAGAACTTGAATTAATGGAAGTTGTTGACATCACTATATCCGTTACAGAAAAAATAACAACCACAGAAACCAAAGAAGAAAACAACATGCAAAATATTTCTATTGATTCAGAATTCGTTGTATATCCGAATCCATCGGTTGATGGAATCTTTCACATCGGATTCAGCGGACAACCAATATCTGCCACTGAGATTGCGGTTTTTGACTTATCGGGCAGTCTTATTTTCAACACAATTTTCAAGCAGTCGGACAAAATAACAATTGACCTTTCAGGCCAACCCAAAGGCACTTATCTTCTGAAAGTTTTTAATGGATTGCAACAGAAGTCCATTAAAGCGATCATCGGCTAAGCAGCGAAAATAATTCCTGAGTCAGGTGGCTATACAACTAGCCACCTGATTTATTTAAGGTATTATTGATTATTGTTTATATATCATAGTATCTCATATATCATATTTACACACACTACGAAAACAAGGATTATAATCAGTCACAAATATAAACCACAGCATATACACCACTGTCATACAGCCCATTAATTCATTCAGGAAAAATAGCCTATATGCCCAAACACGGGATGTAGACCTCTTCTAAATTATCAATAATCCAATTATTACCTGTTACTTTTTCCAAAAAAAACTATAAAAGAAATACAAAGCCAGAAGGAGGAGATCGGCCAGGGATACTTCTGCCTTCAACTAGGATTAATCACCGACTTAGGTCACTCAAACAACTAATGGAGGAAATGATGGGAAGACAATTAATTACCTGGACTCCTGTGCAATCAGATTGCCGGGGACGTTCTCTTTTTTTAACTTTTGTACTATCTTTAATAGTAATCTTCAGTTTTTCGCAAACAACGATATATATTGATCCGACTTTTACAGGTTCTAACCAGAACGGATCAATAACCAACCCTTTTGATTCATGGACAGACTTTTCTTTTGTCAATGGTAATACTTACCTTCAGAAGAGGGGAACTACCTATTCCTCATCCACTCAGATTTCCTTAAGTTCAAAGGCCAATATTACAATAGGTTCTTACGGGGCCGGAGACAGGCCGGTATTTTCATACACCGGCAGCGGATATGCTTTTCGCGTTCAGAGTTCTTCAAATTGCACGATTCAGGACTTTGAGGTTAACGGAAATGTCAATGCCCATTCGTTAGTGGCTGTTGTTGGCAGCACATCCGGCTATACCTCAAACATCACCATCAACAATTGCGTGCTTCATAATGCACACAATACCAATAATGCAGGTTTTGGAATTTACGGTGTATATAACAACAACCTTTCGATCCTGAATACTGTAATCCACAATGTTGCCATCGATGGCATATACTTTGCCAATATTCCGGGAGTCGAAATCGGGTATTGTCACATCTATGACATTAACCGGCGATTCTTCGTTAATTCAAACCAAACTTATTCATCAGGAGATGGCATTCAGCTCGACGGCAATTATAACGGATTCCATATTCACCATACTACCATCGACCGTACAAATGGCGCCGGCAACAAGTTCAACCTGATTCTGAACAGCGCACCCGGATCATCCGATAATGCTACAGGGATTATTGAATACTGTACATTCATAAATGGTTCAAATGTAGCAACTTCAGTACACATTGAGCGAGGAAACGGGATCATTACAAGATACAATACTTTTCAGGGCAATACCCTGGGACTCAGAATTGCAGGAGCATACACCAGCAATAATTTAATTCATAACAATCTCTTCTACAACTGTTCAAGCGGAATCGGCATTGGCTACACCTATCCCTCAGTGGGGCCGGCAACGAATACCAAAGTCTATAATAATGTCTTCTACCGTGTCTCTAATTACCATATTTGGGTTGATAAAACCAACGTTGATTCAAGAAATAACATTCACCTGAGAGGCACCGACAACGGCGTTGCAATTTACAACTACGGCGGCGGATCATGGACCATTATGAACAACTGTTACGGCACTTCTGCAACAGCCGGAACGCCCGGCACAGGCTCTAACCCGGTTATTGGCAATCCGCTGTTTGTGAATCCAGTGAGTTATGATTTTCACCTGCAAAGCAATTCTCCCTGCATCAATGCCGGCACCAATGTCAATATAGGAATGGACATTGAAGGAACAGCAATTCCGCAGAACGGAACGCCTGATATCGGAGCATATGAATACCAGTCAGGAATGGGTTCCAACCAGGCTCCCCAGATCAGCAACCAGACATTTTCCCTGAATGAAAATTCGCCCAACGGGACTATTGCCGGGACAGTAACCGCAACCGATCCTGATGCCGGACAAACCCTTACCTTCTCAATTTTGTCAGGAAACACCAGCAATGCCTTCACCATCAACAGTGCAACCGGAGTATTGTCAGTTAATAACTCTTCGGCGCTAAACTTTGAAGTGACCCCATCATTCAACCTGAATGTTCAGGTTACTGACAATGGCTCAGGCCCTTTGAGCAACCAGGCAGTGGTAACCGTAAACTTAACCGATGTTAATGAACCGCCTGTTATAAACAACCAGACTTTCGCTATTCCGGAACAATCGGCCAATGGAACGCTGGTTGGCAATGTTATCGCAACTGACCCTGATAACGGACAGACACTCTCCTATTCAATCGTTGGCGGCAATACATCAAATGCATTTTCAATCAATGCTTCAACCGGCGCCCTGATTGTTAATAATTCCGTTGCATTGAATTTTCTCACAAACCCGACCTTCAGCCTGATGGTCAGGGTTCATGACAATGGAGCAGGCAACCTCAACTCAACTGCCCAGATCACAGTTAACCTCACCGAGATCAATTATCCACCGGTTATCAATAATCAAAGCTTTTCAGTGAATGAGCTTTCACAAAACGGAACCCTGGTCGGAACGGTAATGGCAACGGACAATAATCCGGGACAGACGCTTACCTATTCAATTATTTCAGGCAATACCTCTTCAGCATTCTCGATCAACGGTGTATCAGGAGAATTGATGGTCAATAATTCTCAGGCACTGGTATTCAATGCCAATCCGGTGTTTAATCTTACTGTAAAGGTTCAGGATAACGGACCCGGAAATCTTTCAAGCAATGCCATTGCCACTGTGAATCTGATTCAGGAGCCGCCTATGTCGCTCAGCTTCGCAGTCACCAACGAAACCCCTCCCGGGAACAACGGAGCAATTGACCTGACAGTGAATGGAGGATTTAGTCCGTTTTCCTATGTCTGGACCAATTCGCAACCCGCAAGTTGTGCAGAATTGGCTGTATCTTCAGTATATGCAATTGGTGATGACGGGAATATCCCGCAGAATGTTATTGACAACAACCTGAATACCAGATGGTCGAACAACGGCATCGGATCATGGATAGAACTTGATCTTGGAGGCATAAAAACAATCTGCAGCGTCAACATCGCCTGGTATAATGTGGTAAGGGTAAACTATTTTGTTATCTCGGTTTCTTCTGATGGCATAAACTATACAAATGTTTATACCGGCGAAAGCAATACAGCATACCTGCCGAATCCCGAACCCTATGACTTTGAAAATACAAGCGGACGATTCGTGCGGATAACCGTAAATGGCAACTCAATGAATGCATGGGCCAGTATCACGGAAATAGATGTTCTTGGTTTTGATCCTGTTGCTTCTACCGAAGATATCAATGGTCTCAGCGCAGGAAACTACTTCGTTACCGTTACCGGATCAAACGGAAATACAATCGCCGGTAGCGCTATAGTTGAATATGATGCAGGAAACTCAGCTCCGGTGATGAGCAACCAGACCTTCAGCATCAGTGAAAACGCTCCCGCCGGAACCGTTGCAGGCTCCATGAATGCTTCGGATCCCGACCAGGGACAAACCCTGACTTACAGCATTACCGCCGGAAACACCGGTGGCGCATTCACCATCAGCCCTGCAACCGGAACCATTACAGTGAACAACTCCGCTGCTTTGGATTTTGAAGCGACCCCGGTTTTCAGCCTGACCATCAAGGCTCAGGACAATGGCGTCCCTGCACTTTCCGCCACTGCTGTTGCCACCATTAACCTGACGGATGTAAACGAGTCGCCGGTGATGAGCAACCAGACCTTCAGCATCAGTGAAAACGCTCCCGCCGGAACCGTTGCAGGCTCCATGAATGCTTCGGATCCCGACCAGGGACAAACCCTGACTTACAGCATTACCGCCGGAAACACCGGTGGCGCATTCACCATCAGCCCTGCAACCGGAACCATTACAGTGAACAACTCCGCTGCTTTGGATTTTGAAGCGACCCCGGTTTTCAGCCTGACCATCAAGGCTCAGGACAATGGCGTCCCTGCACTTTCCGCCACTGCTGTTGCCACCATTAACCTGACGGATGTAAACGAGTCGCCGGTAATGAGTGATCATGCCTTCGACGTTTCCAGGACCGCACCATCAGGCACCCTTATCGGTACGGTTGAGGCTTCTGATCCAGATTTTAATCAGACGCTTACTTTCGCGATTACAGGTGGAAATCCCGACAATATCTTCAGCATTGATCCCCTGAGCGGCGGGTTATCCGTTAATAACAGCGATGCTCTTATGGCTTCGGCCAATGAAATATTCTATCTGAACATCCTGGTTGAAGATAACGGAAGTCCCGTGCTCTCAGCATCTGCAATTGCCACCATCCTGGTTACTGAAAGCAACCTGCCACCTGCCATCGACAATCAGCTCTTTACAATTGACGAAAATGCAGCATCAGGCACGCTGGTAGGACAGGTGACCGCCACAGACCCCGATCAGGGCCAAGCGCTTTCGTTCAGCATCACCGGCGGAAATATTGATAACGCGTTCCAGATTTCTGAAAACGGTTTACTCTCTGTTGCCAATGCCGGTTTGATGGATTTTGAAACTTATCCTGTGTTCAATCTCACCGTTCAGGTAACCGACAACGGCTCCCCTGCCCTGTCTGCTTCGGCAACGGTTACCGTTGAACTCAACGATATCAACGAAGCCCCGGTAATCGCCCAGGGCCAGGCATTCCAGGTGGATGAACATGTTCCTGCTTTAACCCAGGTCGGAAATGTGATGGCCGCTGATCCCGATTCAGGGCAGGCGCTCACCTTCACCATACAGGGCGGAAATACCAACAATGCTTTTGCCATTGATGCCGTTACTGGTGAAATCACCGTGGCCGGAAATATCTGCTTCGAATACTGCAGCCAGTACAACCTGCTGGTGAGGGCTACCGACAATGGTACACCCGCTTTATCCGGCGAGGAAACGGTGGTTATTCTCCTGAATGATGTGAATGAAGCTCCCGTAATCGCCCAGGGCCAGGCATTCCAGGTGGATGAACATGTTCCTGCTTTAACCC
>VSSQ01000203.1_pt1 | contig 74032 bp, 59 predicted proteins | sample 4763081 | NCBI WGS metagenome assembly VSSQ01 (sample SAMN12137344, study PRJNA551015) | bioreactor metagenome | isolation source: SDC9 anaerobic chlorinated ethene degrading culture | place: USA: Knoxville, Tennesee | collected 2015-01-01
TGCCCATGCGTGAAGGGAAATGGTATTTGGTGTATGTACATCTGGATCATGTTACCAAGCGTATCGTTGCTTCTGCCCGTGTGGATAAATTTCTGGATAATGTACCTCCCGTTTATGAATTTAATCAGGAGGTGAATCTGTTGGTGGCCGACGAGACTGAGATTGGATACAAGGTAATTATCAATAATCTGCACTGGGGACTCGTATATCATAACGAAATCTACCGCCGTCTGGAAAGAGGCGAACATCTTAAAGGATATATAAAAGAGGTACGCGAAGACGAGAAGATCGATGTGAGTCTTACCCGTCTTGGATACGAAAAGGTGGAAGGCATTGCCGGTATTATTCTGGATGCACTTAAAGTTCAGAACGGTTTTCTGCCGGTTCACGACAAATCACCTGCAGAAGAAATATACAGTCTGTTTGGATGCAGCAAAAAGAGCTTCAAACAAGCCATTGGTGCATTGTACAAAAAGAAGCTTATCTCCATTGAGCCTGCAGGCATACGACTTATTGAGACGGAATAAAATCCATATATAAAGATTTCTACTTTAAGTAAGGCGGGGAATATTCTCCGCCTTACTTGTTTTTGTAAATTAAATTCTTTGCTGTGTACGTAAAAAACTCTATTCACAATCTTCTCAAAAAATGGATTCAACTTGTAAGACTTATTTTCCCCTATTGGACTTCTACTGATTTTCTAATATATGATTAGCTCCGTTCATGGGATAGATTAATTGTTTTCATTACTGAATTTACTCGTCTTCCATCTGTGTGACTATCGTCCCTCAGTTGAGGGACAATGGTCACACAGATGGAGGACAATGATCACTCAGTTGAGAGACGAAGAATATACTTTGAGTTAACGGCTAATCATCGTTATGAAAAGCGTTAATTGCTTAAGAGAAAAAACCTGATCTGCCTTTATAATGATTCAGACTCTCGCATGAATTTACAAGATGATATCGCGGAGGTACTTAGCTTTTGAAGGCGGTTGGGGATGACAGATGACAGATGAAATGGATCCGTAACAACCATCTATCATTGGGCAAACTCCGCTTCGGTAGGGGGTTTGGAGACAAAAAATGATAGATGACAGATGTTTTTCGAAATTATTCGAAATAAAAAAAGGATGCCATATGACATCCTTTTCTTTTATTATTAATCCAGCTTCAGTACGGCTAGGAATGCTTTTTGCGGAACTTCCACCGTTCCGATCTGCTTCATTCGCTTCTTACCCTCTTTCTGCTTTTCCAACAGTTTACGTTTACGTGAGATATCACCTCCGTAACACTTGGCGGTTACGTCTTTACGTACAGCCTTGATGGTTTCGCGGGCAATAATCTTTGCTCCCACCGCTGCCTGAATAGCAATATCGAACTGCTGTCTGGGAATAAGCTCTTTCAGCTTCTCGCACATTCTACGTCCAAAGGTAACGCTGTTGTCCACGTGCGTAAGCGTTGATAAGGCATCCACCGGCTCACCGTTCAACAGAATATCCAACTTGGCAAGCTTAGACTCTCTGAAATCGTGGATATGGTAATCGAAAGAGGCATATCCTTTCGAGATACTTTTCAGTTTATCGTAGAAGTCGATCACAATCTCGCCCAATGGCAGGTCGTAATGGATTTCGATACGGTCGCCGGAGATGTATTCCTGTCTCAGCAAGATACCTCGTTTACCCAGACAAAGTGTCATAATAGGACCGATGTAAGCCGTATTGGTTATTACAGAAGCCCGGATATAGGGTTCTTCTATATGATCTATCTGTGTAGGATCGGGCAATCCGCCGGGGTTATGCACCTCCATGCAGTTACCTTTTTTATCGTAAACTTTGTAAGATACATTGGGAACCGTGGTAATTACGTCCATATTGAACTCGCGGTCCAATCGCTCCTGTACAATTTCCATGTGAAGAAGTCCCAGGAAGCCGCAACGGAAACCAAATCCCAATGCTGCCGAACTTTCCGGCTGGAAGGTTAAGGAGGCATCGTTTAGCTGAAGCTTTTCCAACGATGCGCGCAGGTTTTCAAAATCTTCACTATCGATAGGATAAACACCGGCAAATACCATTGGTTTAACCTCTTCGAAACCGGCAATTCCTTCTTTGGCGGGACGTTTAACATGGGTGATGGTATCTCCCACCTTCACCTCTTTGGATGTTTTGATACCCGATATAATATAACCCACATCGCCCGTTCTGATTTCGTCGCGGGGTGATGGTGTTAACTTCAATACACCGATCTCGTCTGCATTATACTCCTTTTCGGTAGCAATAAACTTTACAAGATCGCCTTTACGGATTACACCGTTTACGACCTTGAAATAGGCAATGATACCACGGAATGAATTAAATACAGAGTCGAAGATAAGACACTGCAACGGAGCTTCCGGATCTCCTTTAGGACAGGGTACCCGTTCTACTATTTGTTCCAGTATAGTGTACACCCCTTCGCCGGTTTTACCACTGGCACGGATAATGTCGTCTCTTTTACAACCCAATAATTCGATAATCTGATCTTCAACCTCATCCGGCATCGCGCTGGGAAGGTCAATCTTATTCAGAACCGGAATTATTTCGAGGTCGTGTTCAATGGCCATATATAAATTGGAGATTGTCTGCGCCTGAATTCCCTGAGCCGCGTCTACAATAAGCAAAGCGCCTTCGCACGCAGCAATGGAGCGTGATACTTCGTAAGAGAAGTCCACGTGTCCCGGGGTGTCAATCAGATTCAGAATATATTCTTCCTCCTTATAAACGAACTTCATCTGGATAGCATGACTTTTGATAGTAATGCCACGCTCGCGTTCCAAATCCATGTTATCAAGAACCTGGGCTTGCATGTCTTTGCCTTCAACGGTCTTGGTATACTCAAGCAAACGATCGGCCAAGGTGCTCTTGCCATGGTCTATATGAGCAATAATACAGAAATTGCGGATATTTTTCATCTGCCAATATTTTTTACGTTTGCAAAGATAGAGAAATTACCTAAATTTTCATACATTTGGCATACCATTTGTACAACACAATCTATGACAGTACAAGAAATAAATAAAGCCTACAACCGCATTGAGGGTTCTCTGAACAGTAAAGAACTGAAAAATGCCTTTGATTTTTTGCAGAAGCTGATTTACGAGAGTAAAGAATATTCGCTGCAGGATAAACTTACCGAATTACACGATACATACAAATACATGCTCCGCTACCGGGTAGAAGGAATGCGAGACCCGATGCAGAGTAAGATTTACAACGATCTGATGGCATCTACCTACGAGTTGGCGGACGATTTAAAGATGAGGCTCCTGCTAAGGATCTCGTCTGTTATCTACTTCGACCGCAAACGGATTGCTGCCTATCAGCCGCTTCAATCGTATCGGGTGCTGCACGACGAGCTTACTACGGCTGTGGAAGTGAGCGACTATAAGCAGGTGGACGCACTGCAGCTGAATCTATTTAACCAGGTGTGGCTTTCGGGGCGGCTAACAAGAGAGGAGTTAAGTGATATACGGGATATTTTTGCCGACGATACGATTCCTTTTTCTGCCAGCTGCCAGATTGTGTCTGCCCTTTTATTGGGTTTGCAGACCTGTTTTGATGACGAGAAGGTGTTGTTGCTTTGCGATGCGGCCATGTCCGGAAAGGATGAAGTACGTGCCAGAGCGCTTATTGCGATTCTGATCACGCTCTATTTATATCATAAACGTATCGGATTTTATCCGGCCATATCCAACCGTTTGGAGGCTCTTGCCGAACGGGGTGGCTTTGTTAAGGAACTGCGCACCATCATTCTGCGCTTTATCTTATCGAGGGAGACCGAAAAGATCACTCAGAAAATTCAGAACGAGATTATTCCCGAAATGATGAAGATGAGTCCCAAGCTGAATAAAAAGATAAACATGCAGGACTTTTCCATCGATCAGTTGGGCGACGAAATGAATCCCGATTGGCAGAATATGATTGAGAACAGTGAGTTCGGCAATAAAATGAAGGAGTTTTCCGAACTGCAGATGGAGGGGGCGGATGTGATGCACTCGTCATTCATTCACCTGAAAAGCTTTCCGTTCTTCAGTGAAATGGGCAATTGGTTTTTACCTTTCAATCCCCATCATTCGGCTTTCGGTTCGGCCTTCGGCAAAGGTTCTGAGTTTGACAATGTACTCGAAACAATGGCGCTTTCGTCGTTTATGTGCAATTCCGATAAGTATTCGCTGTACTTCAGTATCATGCAATTGCCGGAACAGCACCGCAAGATGATGATGGCCCAGTTTGACAGTCAGGCTATGGAAATGATTCAGGACCGTAAAGAGGAGTTTATGCCGGAAGACAAGCGGTTCGAATATATTGTGGGGCAGTATGTGCAGGATTTGTATCGTTTCTTCAAAATACATCCGCGACACCTGGATTTTCTGGATCTGTTTGCGCTGAAGCTGGACTTCCACAACCTGCCGCAGGTCAAGGCTTTGTTGTCCGACAACGAAAGCCTCACCATCATTGCCGAATATTACCTGCGTAAAGGGTACATCGATGATGCCCTTGTGGTGTACGAACGCCTTGCGCTGAGTAGTCCGGATAACGAAGAGCTGTATCAGAAAATAGGCTACTGCAAGCAGATGAAGGAGGATGTGCAAGGGGCTCTGGAGGCTTACCTGCATGCCGATCTGCTGAATGGAGACAGTAAATGGGTTATCAGGCGGATTGCCGGCTGTTACCGCGCCTTGAAGCAACCGGAAAAGGCATTGGGTTACTATCAGCGATACGAAGCATTGAGTCCGGACAATCTTTCGGTTACAATCAGTATCGGTCACTGCCACCTTGAGCTTAAAAACTTCAGCGAGGCGCTTAAGTGTTATTTCAAGGTAGAATACCTCGACCCGGAAAGTCACAAGGCATGGCGCCCCATAGCGTGGTGCTCGTTCCTTACAGGCAAATTTGAACAGGCCCGCAACTATTACGGTAAGATTATGGGAAATGCGCCTTCTCTACAGGATATGCTCAATGCCGGACATACCGAATGGGCTTTACAGAATGTGAAGGGGGCTATCAACTTTTACAAAATGGCTGTAGAGGCTGATGGAGGCGATTTCCATAAATTCATGGAGCAGTTTACCCAGGATATACCTGACTTATTGTCAGCCGGCATCGAAGAGCAGGATATTCCGCTGTTGCTGGACGAACTAAGATATAGCATGGATGGATCTCTGTAACAAGAGATCTATCCTTTTTTCTTTTTTGTGGGGAACGAAAGGATATACCAGCTTACCGAAAGGAAGATTACAAACAACAACATCTTAAGCCATAGTGCCACCTGTAACAGGGCAAAGGTAAAGATGGCAGATACCCAGATGGTACCGATAGAGAGGACCTTAGCCCTTAATGATATGGATTTATCCACCAGAAATCCCCTTACGTAGGATCCGAATCTTTTATTCTGCATCACCCGGTTATATAGCGTTTGCGAACTACGCAGGTAAAACCAACAGGTAAGCAGCCAGAAGGGAGTGGTTGGCAATAGCGGAAGCACTATGCCGATTCCACCCAGAATAAGGCATAGTGTTCCTGCTGCTATGTAAATTGTCTTTTTTAGTTTTTCCGGACTCACTCAACAATAAAATATTCTGTTAGCTTAAAGCCGTTCAGGAAATCGGTTACCGCCATGCGTTTCTTGCCTGCCAGCTGCACATTGAGCAGACGAACAAAGCCATCGGGTACAGCTATATCCACATGCGATTTTCCATCTGTACGGATATTCCCTACAGGTATATCATGCGCCTCTTCTATTTTTTGAGTTGAAAAGACTTTTAACACCATTCTTTCGCCGGCAGGTGCCACCAGTTCTGTCCAAGAACCGGGATAGGGCGATAATCCCCGCACAAAATCATACACACGCTTTACAGAGCTGTCCCAGCTGATCCGGCAGGTTTCCTTAAAAATTTTAGGGGCTGCACGGAGCTCTTTTGCATCGGTATAGAATGCCTCCTGCGGTGTTGCATCGGCCTTACCTTCCAGAATAAGGTCGACTGTACGCAAAACCAGCTTTGCTCCCATTACCATCAATGAATCGTGTACCTTTTCCACATCGTCGGTATCGGCAATAGGCAGATGTTCCTGCAGAATGATCTTTCCGGTATCTATCTCGTGGGTAAGGAAAAAGGTGGTTGCTCCGGTTTCTGTATCGCCGTTTATCACCGCCCAGTTGATGGGTGCTGCGCCACGGTATTGCGGAAGCAGTGAAGCATGCAGGTTGAAGGTACCCAGACGGGGCATATCCCAAACTATCTCGGGAAGCATACGGAAGGCTACTACAATCTGAAGGTCGGCTTCCAAAGCCCTTAGCTCCTGTATAAAGGTTTCATCTTTCAGTTTTTCGGGCTGTAAAACAGGCAGTCCCTTCGATACGGCATATTGCTTGACCGGACTCGGTTGCAAGGTGCTGCCATGGCGACCTATGGGTTTATCGGGCATGGTAATCACGCCAACTACATTATATCCGCCTTCAACCAGTAACCTGAGGCTCTCTACGGCAAAATCCGGAGTGCCCATATATACAATACGTAATGACTCTTTATTCATTCTTTTAATCTCCTGAAAAGTTTTCTACCAGCACTTCGCGGTAAGAATTAAAAATTTTCGATTTAGATACAAACCCAATATACCGCCCCTGCATATCTACCACGGGCAGGTTCCATGCCTTTGTGTCGTCAAAAGTTCGCATTATCTGCTCCATTGACTTGTTGATTTCAATCTTTGAAGCGGCCGACACCATAAATTTAGAAACATGAAAACGCTCATAAAGTTCGGGACGGAACATGATATTACGGATATTATCCAACTGTACGATACCCAACAACACGCCTTTATCGTCTACCACCGGGAAGGCGTTGCGGCTGCTTCGGGCTATGACCTTCACCAGGTCGCCCAGACTCATGTGCGGGTTTACCACTTCAAAATCTTTCTCAATCACATCATCCATCTTCAGAAGGGTAAGTACCGCCTTGTCTTTGTGGTGTGTCATCAATTCGCCCTTCTGAGCCAAACGCATGGAATAAATACTATGGGGTTCGAACATCAGAATAGTTAAATAGGCACTGATGGAAACAATCATCAGCGGCAAAAACAGATCGTAGCCTCCGGTTAGCTCGGCAATAAGGAACACCCCGGTAAGCGGAGCATGCATAATGGCAGACATTACGCCAGCCATACCCAGCAGGGCAAAGTTCTTTTCGGACAGGTACATCGTAAACGGCAGGTAGTTGGATGTATGCGAAAATATAAATCCGGCGATACATCCCATATACAAACTGGGAGCAAAGATTCCCCCGGTACCTCCTCCCCCGTTGGTTGCACTGGAGGCAAAAACTTTAAACAAAAGAATCAGGGAGAGAAAAATGATGATGCCCCAATAGGAATCCGACAGTCCGGAAAACAGCGTATTATCCATCATCGTTAGAAACTGACCGTTCAGCAACATCCCGATTGTTTCGTATCCTTCGCCATAGAGTGGCGGAAAAAGAAAGATAAGGATACTTAACATCATTGCTCCCAAAAGGAACTTCTTCCAGAAGGTACCCAATTTACGGTATTTACCCTCAATATTGTTCATCACCCGCGTAACGTACAATGAAACCAGTCCGCAGAAAATACCCAACAGCAATACATACGGTATACGACCGATCTCAAACACTTCGGTCTGAGAGAACTTAAACATCGCTTCGGGTCCGGTTACCACATACGACACCGTGGCTGCGGTAACAGACGAGATAAGCAGCGGCAATACGGAAGTCATCGTAAGATCCAGCATCAATACCTCGATCACAAAGACCAACCCGGCTATCGGCGCCTTGAAAATACCGGCAATAGCTCCGGCAGCACCGCAACCTACCAGCAACATAAGCGTTTTCTGCTCCAATCTGAACAGTCTGCCCAGATTTGATCCGATGGCAGCACCGGTAAGTACAATAGGTGCCTCGGCCCCTACCGATCCTCCGAAGCCGATGGTAACAGAGCTCGCCACCAGGGAGGTCCACGAATTATGGGGTTTTATACGACTCTTACGCTGCGATATGGCGTAAAGTATTTTGGTTACCCCGTGACTTATATCGTCTCTTACAATATACTTAACAAATAGACCGGCCAGCAGGATACCCACCACCGGATAGATAAGCAACATATAGTTTACCTCGCCGGCATGGTTGCCGCCGGTAAGTAATTGTTGAATAAAATGAATAAGTTGTTTAAGTATTATTGCAGACGCAGCCGTACAAATACCCACAAGAAAACTTACAATCAGTATAAAATTCTTCTCTTTAATTCGTCTTTCGCGCCACAATAAAATCTTGTAAAAAAAACCATCTTCAGCCATGTTAAATTCCTTTGCCGGTAAAAACCGTCCTTATTGTATAAATTAATATTGTTAAATCTAAAACCAGCGACATATTCTCGTAATACAATATGTCGTATTGCAAACGCTCAATCATCTTGTCGACATCACTTGCATATCCGTACTTCACCATTCCCCAGGAGGTAATTCCGGGTTTCACGTTGTGAAGCAGATAGTAAAAGGGTGCTTTTTTTACAATCTTGTCTATGTAATACTTCCGTTCCGGACGCGGCCCAACAATAGACATATCCCCTTTCAGCACATTCCAGAACTGGGGAAGCTCGTCCAAACGATATTTACGCATAATCTTTCCGAAAGGAGTAATACGCGGATCATCGTCGGTAGACAGTAGCGGACCGTTGGTTTCGGCTCCTTCGTACATGGTTCTGAACTTATAAATCCGAAAAGGCTTACCCATGTATCCGATACGTTCCTGACTAAAAATGATAGGTCCCGGCGAATCCCGCCTCACCCTGCAGGCAACATACAAATATACCGGAGCAAGCAGCACAACGGCCAATGAAGCCACTACATAATCAAGTACCTTCTTAATATTCTTTTCAGCCTCCGAGAAGTTATTGTCGGTAATGTTTACCAGCGGAATACCCAGCAACGTTTTTACCTTTACCCCCGAAACCATGGATGCTTTATCCACCAGTACTTTGATTGGCCGATTGTACTGATACAATGAATAGAGCACGTGCATTCTTTTTTCATTGTTGTGCGACTCGATAGCCACCACCAATTCGTCTACTGTTTCGGTCTCCATGACAGACTGCACATGAGCAAGCTCGTCTTCGTCCACCATCTCTACGATATCGTATCCCAACGAATACAAGCTGTTGGCCACCTTCTTTGCCTTGGATCCGGCACCGATAATCAACACCCGCTGCGCCCACTTTCTTTTATTGATTTTCCGGATTCCGGAAAGCGTAATCAACAAACGGGGTATATAGGTACTTATAAACTGAATACCCAGCAATCCGAAGAATAATCGGTAGTAAATGCCAAAAGAATGCGGCAGATCGTTCAATAAAACCAGAAAGAAAACCACTACAGCACCGATCATAACCGACAGCAGGGTGGAAAAGAACTCGGTCACCCTCGATTTACCGAAAGGCTTGTTATAGTAGCCCGACAAATAAAAAAGGGCAACCCAACCAAATGGGATAAGTAACCACCCCTGCAATACATGCGGATCCAGCAAAAACCTTTCGAGGGAAGTATATCCCTGGTAGATTCCAACCTCATCGTATCGCAGCAGATTAAATAGAAGCCATGCCAGCAAAGCAGACAGAAAGTCCGAAACGATGTATTTTAGTGTCTGCCGGCCTTTGTTCATGTCTGGGTTACCTGATTACCTGCACAACGCCACCCTCACCAAGCTTTATAATACCCGAGGGGTTGGCTTTTATTTTCTCATCTTGCCTGAAGTTAACCACATAGTCGACACCCGCCTTGATCTCTTCCGAAATTTCATTGAAATTTGAGGGAGAAGGCTGACCGCTTATATTGGCTGATGTTGATACAATCGGTTTCCGGAAACGCTCGCATAATGTTTTCGAGAAGGTTTCGTTCGTAATACGGATACCTACACTCTGATCGTCTGCCAACAGATTCGCTGCCAGGTTCTTTGCTTTCGGATAAATAATGGTAAGCGGCTTATCTGCCACCTCTATCAGATCCCAGGCGATATCGGGAATCCGGCTAACATACATATTAAGCTTGGCGGGATTGTCGGTAAGCACAAGCATGGCTTTGTTGTCGACACGCCGCTTCAGTTCATACACTTTTTTTACTGCCTCTTCGTTGGTCGCATCGCAACCAATACCCCATACCGTGTCAGTGGGATACAGGATAATGCCACCTGCCTGCAATACCTCGCAGGTCTTTTTAATTTCCTCTATCATTGTATTACCTAATATTATTACAAAAATACAAATCATTCTTATACTTCAAAGTAAAAAACTGAAGATAATGAACGAATAACCACTATATAAATTAAAAAACCTCCATTTGTGATTATTTAGCACCACAAGTGGAGGTTTTGATGAAGAAGCTGGTGTTTACCAGATTACTACACGTTCTTCTGGTTTCATGTACATCGCATCGTTTTCTGTAATGTTGAATGCTTTGTAAAAATCATCCACGTTACGCAATGCTGCATTAACCCTCCATTTACCCAAACTATGCGGATCTATTTTTGTTAAACGTAAAATCTCTTCATTACGTATATTTTGTCCCCATAATGCGGCATAACCTAGGTAGAAACGCTGCGTGGCTGTAAAGCCGTCGATAGCAGCAGGCTCTTTTCCCTGAAAACTGCTTTTTAATGCTTCGTACGAAACAAGCAATCCTCCCTGGTCGGCTATGTTTTCACCCAATGTGAAACGACCGTTGGCATGTACTGAATCAAGTACCAGAATGTTGTCATATTGCTTTACAAGCACATCCGCCCGCTCGGTAAAACGTTTTGAATCTTCGGCTGTCCACCAGTCCTGCAAGTTTCCGTCTTTGTCGTAGTTACGTCCCTGGTCGTCGAATCCGTGTGTCATCTCGTGACCTATCACCACCCCAATGGCTCCGTAGTTAACGGCATCATCTGCATCAAGGTTGAAGAAAGGAGGCTGCAGGATTGCTGCCGGGAAACAGATTTCGTTGGTTGTAGGGTTGTAGTAAGCGTTAACGGTCTGCGGACTCATATGCCAGCGTGCCTTATCGACTGGTTTACCTGCATCGGCAAGGTAATATTCCGTATCGAAAATATTGGAACGTACTACATTGGCCCAATAGGAATCTTCCTTAATTTCCAGCTTGCTGTAATCACGCCATTTGTCGGGATAACCAATCTTTACGGTAAAGGCGTCCAGTTTTTCCTGAGCCTTAACCTTGGTAGCATCACTCATCCATTGCAGGCCATTAATTCTTTGACCCAATGCCTTTTGCAGGTTACCCACCAGTGTAAGCATTTTTTCTTTAGCTACAGGAGGGAAATATTTCTCTACATAGAGCTGTCCCACGGCTTCAGACAGAGCGCTGTTGGTTGTTTCAAGTGCACGTTTCCAACGTGGCTGCTGCTCTTGCTTTCCGGACATGGTTTTACCGTAGAAGTTAAACTTGGCTGCATAGAAGTCGTCGTTCAGGTAAGAGGCGGCTTCGTTAAGCAGGTTGAATGCCAGGTAATACTTTTGTTCATCCACAGATGTTTTCTTCATCAGGTCGCTCAAGCCTTTGTAAAAAGAGGCCTGCTTGGCATCAATTTCAGGAATGTCTTTTAATCCTAATCCACCGAAGTAAGTATCCCAGTCAAGGACATCGTAAGCCGACTTAAATGCGGCCAGACTCATCTTGTTATAGTTTTTCTGTGAATCACGTAAATCTTCGCGGGTGAAAGATACATTGGCAATGCCTGTCTCAATTTTCATTACCGCCTCTGTAGCAAGTTTACTCTGATCGGCAGAATATCCAGCCAAAGTAAAGAGTTGGGTTACATAACTTTTGAAAGCTTCGCGGATGGTTTTTGTCTCTTCAAGCAGGTAATAATCGCGATCGCCCATGGACAAACCCGACTGATATAGCTGAACGATATTCATTGAACTGTTCTTCTCGTCGGCACCTACGTACAACTGAAAATAGGGAGACATTCCCTCCTTGTGCATCGTAGCGATCATAGCCGAAACCTCTTTTTTACCTGTAACGGCTTCGATGGCTGCCAACTGATCCTTTACCGGATTGATGCCATCGGCATTCAATTTAGCACTGTCAAGTCCCATGGCATAGAACGTACCGATCTTCCAGGCAACGCTGCCAGCTTCCGATTTATTGGCCTGCAGAGATTCGATCAGATCTTTCAACTGTTTTTGGTTATCTTCCCGCAACTTGTCGAAAGAACCGTAGCGGGCATACTCTGGTTTAAGCGGGTTTTGTTTGATCCATCCTCCGCAAGCATATTGGTAAAAATCACTCCCCGGAGATACCGTAGTATCCAGGTTGGCCAGGTTAATGGCCGGAGTTTTAGAAGCATCCTGGACTGGCTTGGTTGTACACCCTGTAGAAGCCACCAGTCCTGCGATCAGAGAAAAAGCAATCATTTTTTTCATTTTGTTCGTAAGATTTTATGGATAGTTGCAATAGAAACAGATAAAAAAGGTCCTGCTCTTTCCAAAAAGAAAGCAGCAGGACCTTGTATGTCATCCTCCTTATCAGAATAACTTGGCTGGATATTCGCCGGCTTCTACCAAAGCTGCGATTTTATCGACCACACTCTGACGGTCCTCCGCGTAAGTTACACCAAACCACTTTGATGTAGTATCAAGTACCTTTACAGTAGCAGTACCATTGTTAACAAGCTCATTAACCATCAATGGAATAAAGTACTCACTCTTGAGGTTGCTCATGTTTTTAGTAAGGAATTCTGCAAAGTAATCTTCAGAATATTTAAAATAATCGGGTGTGAAGCCCCACATATTCATAGACACCGGCGTGTTATCATCGATAGTCACCACCTGATTGTTCTCATCCTTAAACTGAACCTTACCGTCGATACGTTCGATGGCTGTACGCTCTACCACAGTGGTAAGGAAACCTTCGGCATTGGTTCCGCAAACACCGCGTGCCACAGATCCACTCTCGCTCAGGGTATTACCAACACGGTAACCCACCATGCAATACTCGTTCTGTTTTCCGCACATAGCGGTAAGCTCTTTTCCAAGCACGGCAAAACTGTCGCGACCGTAGAAATCGTCGGCATTGATTACAGCAAAAGGTTCTTTAATCACATCCTTGCCCATCAGTACGGCATGATTGGTACCCCATGGTTTTTCGCGGCCTTCGGGACAAGTAAAACCTGCAGGCAGGTTATCCAGTTCCTGAAATACCACTTCAACAGGAATATGATTTTCGTATTTTGAAATAATTTTCTCACGAAAATCCTTTTCAAATGTTTTACGGATTACGAACACCAATTTTCCGAATCCTCCGCGAATTGCATCATAAATTGAGTAATCCATGATTGTTTCACCATTAGGACCCAGTCCGTCCAACTGTTTTAATCCGCCGTAGCGGCTACCCATTCCGGCAGCAAGTACAAATAAAGTAGGTTTCATTGAAATATTTTTAAATAATGTTACGTTTAAGATTCCCGCTACAAAGGTAAACAAAAATTAGTTTTTATACCTTTTAACATGCTTTTTATTAGAAACCTCTGCCGTATCCTTACAAAACCCGTGTGTCTACTTAACTTCCAGTGTTATTATGGAAGCAGCCGGAATTACCACGTTCAGCGCGCCGTTCTGTATTTTGGCTCCGTTAAAATCCTTCAGCTGCACATTGTCCGGCTGTTCAAATGTATTGCAGGCGGTGATGCTGCTTGCAGAAAGAATACGGCCGCTCACTGCCTTGAGCGGCGTGTTCTGCAGATTTACGCTCACCTGATGCGACTGGGCCGCATCTATGTTGGCGATGGAGATATGGATCTTTCCCGACTTATCCCTCGATGCCGTTGCACTTAATAAAGGCACCTCGCGGTTGTCACGCACCGGCATCTTCTCGCACATCAGATCCATCGGCAGGAAAGTAGATTCCTGGTGCACCCGGTACATTTCAAACACGTAGTAGGTTGGCGTAAGCACCATCTGTTTTCCTTTGGTAAGGATCATGGACTGTAAAACATTCACGATTTGTGCAATGTTGGTCATCTTCACCCGATCGGTATATTTATGGAATACATTCAGCGTAAGTGCTGCAACCATGGCATCACGCAGGGTGTTCTGCTGGAAAAGATGTCCTCTGGTAGTTCCCGGCTCTTCGTCCCACCAGGTACCCCACTCATCCACCATCAGCGCCACCTTCTTCTGTGGATCGTATTTATCCATGATGGAGATATGTTTACGTATCACTTCTTCTATTTCGAGGCATTTGCCCATGGTCCAGTAAAAATCGTCGGTATCGAAACCTGTGGCAGAACCTTTGCTTCCGTCCCATCCGGTTACCGTATAATAATGAAGCGACAGACCATCCATACGGCCTCCCACCTGTTTCATCAATGTTTCCGTCCAGTTATAATCGTAATCGCTGGCTCCGCTGGCAATCTTGAACAGCTGGTTTCCGTCGTAATTGCGGCAATAGGTTGCATAACGGCGGTACAGATCGGAGTAATATTCCGGACGCATGCTGCCGCCACATCCCCAGCTTTCGTTCCCTACTCCCCAGAACTTCACTTTCCAGGCCTTGTCCCTACCGTTCTTCCTGCGCAGGTTGGCCATGGGGCTGTCGCCTTCCGAAGTGATATATTCCACCCACTTGGCCATCTCCTCAACGCTTCCGCTACCTACATTGGCACTTACATAGGGTTCGCATCCCAGCAATTCGCACAGATTGAGAAATTCGTGTGTCCCGAAGCTGTTGTCTTCCACTGTTCCGCCCCAATTGTTATTGACCATCTTGGGCCTGTTTTGCTGCGGACCGATACCATCCATCCAGTGATACTCGTCGGCAAAGCATCCGCCGGGCCAGCGCAGGTTGGGAATCTGGAGTTGCTTCAGTGCGTTGAGCACATCGGTACGGTATCCGTCGGTATTAGGTATATCCGAATTCTTGCCAACCCACAAACCTCCGTAGATGCATGAACCCAGATGTTCGGCAAACTGGCCGTAAATATGTTTACTGATGGTTTGTTTTCCCTGTGCGGGATAAATACGGATGGCCGATTGGTGTTGAGCCATCAAAGGGAGCGTTGCTGCAATAAACAACGCGGTAAATAGTTTTCTCATAAAACAAATAATTCCTTTTTAAGTGGTTTCTGTCACAAACATAGTTAATATATTTTATTCATTCGGTGTATTCGAATACAAATAATTATCTTTGTTAGCAAAAATACGCAAAACGATGAATAGGATAGTAGCTGCTATGTTTTTATGTTTTTCTTTCTTAAGTGTTTACACGCTTTGGGGACAAGAAAAAGAGACCTTGGTGCTGATTGATACCGATATGGGTAAAATAAAAGTGAAACTGTATAATGAAACACCTCAGCATCGGGATAATTTCATTAAACTGATAAATGAAGGACGTTACGACGGACTTATATTTCACCGTATCATCAAACAATTCATGGTTCAGGGAGGTGATGTAACCTCGAAAGACGCTCCTATCGACAAACCATTGGGTGATGGAGACCTGGGTTATACCGTTCCGGCAGAAATCGTTTATCCTAAATATTTCCATAAAAGGGGTGCTTTATGTGCCGCACGTACCGGCGACGACACCAATCCGGAACGTGCCTCGTCGGCTACCCAGTTCTATATCGTGACCGGAAAATTCTTTACAGACATGGAACTGGACAAAAAAGAGGTCGAAGAGGGAATAAAATACACCCCCGAACAGCGTGAAGCCTATAAAATACAAGGTGGTGCGCCTCACCTGGATAACAAATACACGGTCTTCGGCGAGGTGGTGAAGGGACAGGATGTGGTGGACAAGATGCACCTGGTTGCCACCAACGATAAAGATCGTCCGTTGAAAAATATCAAAATCAAATCAATGAAAGTTGTAACTAAATAAATATACGAACAGACAATGGAACAAAAAACAACCGAGACACAGGTTCGGATGCAAACGAATCTGGGTACGATTACAATCAAATTATACAACGAAACGCCTCTTCACCGCGATAATTTCATCAAACTGGTAAAAGACGGACAGTATGAAGGGCTGCTTTTCCACCGGGTAATCAACGAATTTATGATTCAGGGAGGTGATGTTACCTCTAAAAACGCACCGTTAAACAAACAGCTGGGTGCCGGAGATCTGGGCTATACCGTTCCGGCCGAATTTGTATACCCCCGCTATTTCCATAAACGTGGAGCATTATGCGCTGCCCGTACCGGCGACGACAGCAATCCGGAGAAGGCCTCTTCGGCATCGCAGTTCTACATCGTTACCGGAAAGGTATATTCGGAAGGTGAGATCAAACAGCTGGAAAAGCAAAAGGAAAGCCGCCTGAAACAGGCTATTTTCAACCGCCTGCAGAACGAAAATAAGACTACTATTATGCAGTATTATAAGTCGGGCGACAAAGACAGTCTGGCCATCATGCGCGATACACTGATCGGTAAAACGGAGATTGAGACAGAGAAGCGCAAGGAGGAGACCAAGCTTACCGCCCAGCAGCGTGAGGCCTATACCACCGTTGGCGGCGTGCCCTTTCTGGACAACGAATACACTGTATACGGCGAGGTGACCGAAGGAATTGAAATTGTGGATAAAATTCAGAAAGTGAAGACAAATTCGTCGGACCGTCCCCTGGAGAATATCGTAATCGAATCTATGCAAATCATATAAAACAGACAATCTTGAACATTACAAACAGGCTGCCTGCTAACTACAGGCAGCATTACTTACATACCATTAAATTAGGAATCCCCATCATGCTTGGTCAGTTGGGGATTATTCTTGTAGGCTTTGCCGATAACATCATGGTGGGTCAGCACAGTGCCGACGAGCTTGCCGCGGCCTCCTTTGTGAACAATTTCTTTAACCTGGCCTTTATCTTCGGCATGGGATTTGCCTACGGACTTACGCCCATCATAGGCGAACTGTTTTCCAAAGGGGCACACGACAAGGCTGCCGAAACATTCAAGAACAGCCTCCTTGTAAACCTCGTTGTTGGATTACTGATAGGTCTCTGTATGTTGGTGTTGCTCCTAAACATCGACCTGCTGGGTCAGCCGGAAGAGCTGATGCCCTACATCATTCCCTATTATATATTGCAGCTTGTATCCGTTCTGTTCGTGATGCTGTTCAATTCATTTAAACAGTTTTGCGACGGAGTAACCGATACGATGACCCCCATGTGGATTATGCTTGGCAGCAACGTGCTCAATATAATAGGAAACTATATCCTGATATACGGACACTTCGGAGCACCCGAAATGGGACTAACCGGAGCCGGTCTGTCTACCCTGATAAGCCGTATCGCAGCTATTCTTGTTTTTGTATACATCTTTGCCAGACATCCGCGTTTTGCCAAATTCAGGAATGGATTTAAATCCGGGATAATAAATAAGGCAAGCATCAGCCGGCTGTATCGCCTCGGATTTCCCGTGGCCCTGCAACTGGGCGTGGAAGCTGCCTCCTTCAGCCTCAGTGTAATCATGATGGGCTGGTTGGGTAAGACTGCCCTGGCAGCACATCAGGTGGTGGGTGTGGTAACCACACTTGGCTTTATGATCTATTACGGTATAGGCGCTGCCGTAACGATACGGGTGAGTAACTTCAGGGGACAAGACGACTGGAAGAGCGTGCGGCTGGCCTCGTTTGCCGGTCTGCATCTGATACTCTTTACCGCCCTGTTGGTAGTGATATTTCTTTACGCCGTACGCAATGTGATAGGCTACCTCTTTACTCCAGAAGCAGAGGTTGCCCAACTTACCGCCCTTTTAATGTATCCGGTTATCCTCTATCAGCTGGGCGACGGACTTCAAATTTTATTTGCCAACGCCTTGCGTGGAATTGCAGATGTAAAATATATGGCGTGGATGGCCTTTATTTGCCATGTGTGCATCTCGCTGCCTCTGGGGTACTTCTGTGGATTTGTACTCGGCTTCGGAGCCTTGGGAGTTTGGAGCGGATTCCCAATAAGCCTCTCACTGTTAGGCATCCTTCTTTGGATTCATTTCAACAAACGAACCAAAGGCAGAGCGGAGCGTCCTGTACATGCTAGACTTTAGCCTGTCGAGCCTTAAGATAATTATTAATATACGAAATATGTTTCACAACATGAATGGATAACTTGCGGGTAAAAGAATTTATCATACCTTTGCAAAAGTTTGTTAAATGTAGGGTTTAATAAACGATATGTTGGATATAGAATAAATTTTATGATTAATGTGGTAATTGAAATATAATATTTTTTGATTACAAAACTTTGATAATCTATTAGGATGAATGCTATTGTATAAAAACGGTTTTGTTAAGTAAAAATTTTAGATTAATTTTTAAATCCGCATTTAGCGGTGGTTAGAAAACAAGATGCCCCACTCGTGAGAATGGGGCATTTTTTTATCTCTTTAATAGCCTGAAGTTCTTGTTTTTTAGAATCTCAAACAATACATTTGCATATACGGAAAAACCTGTCACGGGAGGTGACTTTCTACTGATTTGAGTTTTCAGAATCATTTAATGAACAGAATTATGAAACAGATTGAAAAGATTGCAACAGCCGAAAATTTCACTGCGGTGAATATTGGCAACTTGAGCGAATTGGGCGAATATGTACTGCAATTTGGTCCCGAAATCAAGATTCCGGGCAAAATATTTGGAGGAACTGCCCTGCAAACCACAGGAGGCGAATTCTCCTTCCAGCTTTTTCAGCCGGGCACCGAAACCGGATTTCTGCACTCACACAAAAAACACGAAGAACTTTATTTCTTTCTTGCAGGTAATGGCGAGTTTCAGGTAGACGGAGAGATAATTCCTGTAAAGGAAGGTTCTGTGGTACGCGTTGCACCCGAGGGGATACGTGCCGTACGCAACAACGGCGACACACCATTGATCATGCTTTGCGTACAATACCTTGCCGATTCATTCTCCACCCAAGACACATTGGACGGAGTCATTCTAAATACCCCGGTAAAGTGGGAATAATCCTACAGTACTAATAAGAACCCTAAAAGATCTATATAACTTTTAGGGTTCTGTAGTATTTATATAAACCATTTTTTTACCCTGAGGCATTATTTATATCAGAATATAGGCTAAACGGATTAAATATTCCATCTTTGCAAGCGGGTTGTTTAAGAGAAATAACGAAGCTTATCCCTCTCCCTTCGTAACAAAATGTTGGGGAAGGGTGTTTTATAGACTAAAGAATATAACGATCATGGGACACGATCATCATCATACACACGATACATCGACCGGGAATATACGGGTTGCCTTTTTCTTGAATTTCGTTTTTGCGATTATCGAACTTATAGGGGGTATTTACACCAACAGTGTTTCTATTCTGTCTGATGCGTTGCACGACTTTGGCGATTCCATTTCGCTGGGGGTTGCCTGGTATCTGCAGAAGGTATCAGCACGGCGTAGCGACAGGTTTTACTCTTACGGCTACAAAAGATTCTCGCTGATTGGGGCTATTTTTATCTCGGTTGTTCTGCTGGCTGGTTCCGTAGTAGTGATCAAAGAGTGTATTGGTCGTATTATTGAACCGCAAATGCCCGATGCTGCCGGTATGTTTGTGCTGGCCATTCTGGGAATTATTGTAAATGGTGCGGCTGTGATTCGGCTAAAGAGGGGATCGTCGCTTAACGAACGGGCGGTTTCTCTCCACATGATGGAGGATGTGCTGGGTTGGGTTGCCGTGCTTATCGTAAGTATCGTGATGCATTTTGTGGAATGGCCTATTCTGGATCCGCTGCTTTCTATCGGAATAAGTATCTGGATTCTTACCAATGTGTACCGAAACCTGAAGGCTACCTTCCGCATTTTGCTTCAAAAGGTTCCTTCCGACGTGGACATAGAGCGACTGGAGGAGGAAATAAGGAATACCGACCGGGTGTTGTCTATTCATGATGTGCATCTGTGGACGTTGGACGGCGAGGAGAATATTATGTCTCTGCATGCTGTTATTGCTCCGGAAACTACACTGGATGAGCAATATACGATCAAAACACAGATTAAATCGGTCTGCGCTTCGCATGGAATTGACCATGCCACCGTTGAATTCGAAACGGAGGAAGAGGCTTGTATGCAGACTAATTGCGGAACTTTTTACTAATTAACACGATTTCCACATTTTTTTGTATATTGCGAAAGTTTTTAAATAAAAACGATTGACTTATGCAAGAAATAGGCAGTTTTCTATCTCTTATAGATTCTTACATCGGGGGTTCGCAATGGTTCGTTTTGTTGTTGCTGGGAACCGGTTTTTTCTTTACGTTGTATCTTAAGTTTCCGCAGTTGCGGTTTTTTGGTCATGCCATCAAAGTGGTGTCGGGCAAGTATGACCATCACCTGGACAAAGGGGATACGTCGCATTTTCAATCGTTGGCCACAGCCTTGTCCGGTACGGTGGGTACCGGCAATATCGCCGGAGTGGCACTGGCTGTTCATTTAGGGGGACCGGCTGCATTGTTCTGGATGTTCGTTTCGGCCTTTCTGGGGATGACTACCAAGATGGTGGAGGTTACGCTTTCGCATAAGTATCGCGAAACGACCGAGAGGGGGTACATTTCCGGGGGACCTATGTACTACATGAAAAACCGTTTGCACATGCGCTGGTTGGCAGCCATTTTTGCACTGGCCACCATTTGTTCGTCTTTCGGCACGGGCAGTCTGCCTCAGATTAACAGTATCTCCAATGCCATGTTCGCCTCTTTTGATATTCCGCTGTACGTTACAGGGGCTTTGCTTTCTGTGTTGCTGGGACTGATTATCATTGGAGGTATCACCCGCATTGCCAAAGTTACGGAGAAGTTGGTCCCCTTTATGGCTGTCTTTTATTTTCTGGGAGCACTTAGTGTGATTTTATACAATTACGAAAATATAATTCCATCGCTGGTGATGTTGTTCGATAACGTGTTGAACGGCTCTGCGGCTGCCGGTGGTTTTTTAGGTGCCGGAGTGGCGCTTGCCTTTAACCGGGGTGTAAACCGGGGACTTTTCTCCAATGAAGCGGGACAGGGTTCGGCTGCTATCGCACACGCAGCGGCGAAGACCAAAGAGCCGGTTTCCGAAGGAATGGTTGCTTTACTCGAACCTTTTATCGACACCATTATTATTTGTATGCTCACAGGAATGGTATTGCTTACTTCCGGCACGTGGATGGAGAAGTACGAGAATAAGTTTCAGCAGGCCGACATGGTGTTGCTTGCCGGTACCTACAACGAGGCTGACCCTGCCCAGAAATTAGCCGTAGGGCAACACATCAAAGGCGAAAAACTGTTGCCTTTGTACGATGGTAAGATTGTCGTAAAAGAGGGAAAGCTTACCACGCCTGCCACTCTGATACATGCACGTTCGTTTGCAGAAGGGGTTCGTTTTATGCAGGGCAAGGCACTCTTTACCGGCGAACTTACTGTAAAGAAAGGCAAGATTGAACTTCCGGTCCTGAAAAGCTACCCTATCACGGTGTACGGAAAGTCGCTTTTGCACTCTGCCCCGCTTTCTACTGAAGCCTTTAAGCGGGGGTTCTTTGGAGAATGGGGACAGTTTATCATTCCCTTTTCATTGCTTATGTTTGCCTTTTCCACAGCCATTGCCTGGTCTTATTATGGCGACAGGGCGGTCACTTTTTTGTGGGGAAGCCGGTACGTGCCTGTATACCACGTTATTTATGTGCTAGGTTTCTTTTTGGCCTCGTTTACAGACACCACTCTTATCTGGATATTCTCCGGAGTAACCATCGCCTTGATGACATTACCCAACTTACTGGGTATTTTGTTGCTTCATAAAGAGGTGAAGCAGTCTGTTAATGAATACTGGAAGAAACAGACGGAGAAGTAACTCAAGCACTTCGTTAGCTTACTTTTACGCCAAAGCTGTCCAACAGTCCCAATACGGAAGGATAGCTGAAACGGGCTTTACGGAGGTTGTTTACCGTGGGATTGATGGAATAATTGAACGCCGTACGAAAGTCGGCTCCTCGCAGATCGGTCCGTTCGAAAACGGTCTGGTGCAGGTCGCATTGCAGGAAGCTGACCTCGGCAAGGTTTGATTCGCTAAAGTTGGCTTCGCGAACGGAGCATTGGTCGAACACCGTTTTTTTGAGGTTTTTACGTATGAAGAAGGCATAATCAAGTACACACTGCCCGAAGCGGACGGCAAAGAGAAAGTCGGAGCAGTCGGTAAAGTCGGTCCCCAGCAATTTACTGTTTTCGAAGCACACTCCCTTCAGGGCGGTGTTACCCAGCTTAATGTTGCTTAGGTTACACGCCTCAAAGCGGCAATCAATAAAATTGCAGTCCAGCAGACTGGAGTTGCTGAAGTCGCACGCCAGAAAGGTACAATCCTGAAACTCCTTTCCACTCAGGCGGCTGTCGGTAAAGAGAAGCTTATCGTATACCTCGTCGGCATACCTCGTTTCATTAAATAAATCGGTCATCTTTGCCATCTGTTAGGTGGGCAAATTTAGGAGATAATTCTGAGCATACAACAATTATTTATACATTTGCAGTAAACTTCTGCAGTTATGAAGATTCCGGTATGTTTTTTACTTTGCCTTCTGTTCGCCTGTAATCCTGCACGAAAAGAGGATAATATAGTACGCGTTAAACTATTAAGGGGTCCATCGGCCATTGCTTTCGCCCAACTGATGGATACTTCGGTAACGGTTAACGGCAAGTTGCTGCAGATCGAGGTGGTCGACTCGCCCGAGCTGATTCAGGCACATCTTATCAAAGGAGAAGCGGAGCTGGCTGTGCTGCCCATGTTAAGCGCAGTAAATCTGTACAACAAAGGGGTGAACTATCCATTACTTGGTTGTCCGCTGTGGGGTACATTGTATGTGGTGGGCAGAGATTCCACCTCCGGAGTGCTTCACCTCTTCGGGAGTGGGACCTCTCCCGATATTCTGACACGCTATTACCTGAACAATCACCCGGAATGGAAACCGGAGCTCAATTATACCTTCGGCTCTGCAAGAGACCTTTTTACGGGTTTACTGTCCGGAACGGTCCAGACGGCGGTGCTTAGCGAGCCGTTTGTGAGCATGGCATTAAAGAAGGACAGCACTGTACGGCTTGTGGCCGACCTGAACCGTCCGGATCCGGATGCACAGGGATTTGCACAAACAGCTATCGTGCTTAGCGAAAGGGGTATGCAAATGCAGCCGACGCTTGATTCGTTGCTTCGTGCTTCGTGCCGCTTTGCCGTAGAACAACCCGATCAGGCGATACGTATCCTTGAGGAGAAGGGTATTTTCGCCAAGGGTATGCTTACCGAAAGCAGTATTCACCGTTGCCGCATCGACTATGTGCCTGCCTGTCGGGCCAAAGAGGCGGTACAGAATCTGCTTACAATTATATTGGCTTACGAACCAAAGGCTTTGGGCGGCAAGCTGCCCGATGATACATTCTTTTTATGCGAACACTGAAGAAGAGCATACGTTCCTTGCTTTCCATCGGCATTTTATGTCTGGTATGGGAGTTGCTGGCGATAACGGCCAACAATCCGGCTTTGGTGCCGGGGTTGCCGGAGTTGTTTGTTGCCTTGGGTAAGCTGTGGGTAACTCCGGAGTTTTACCTGTCTGTACTGGCTACCTTGGGCAGAGGAGTTGCAGGATTACTGGTTTCGGGGGTACTTGCCCTGTTGTTTGCTTTGTTGTTTGCCCGGCATGAACAGGTATACGGGTTATTTAAACCGTTGCTCACCCTGATGCGGTCGGTTCCTGTTATCTCTTTTATTTTGCTTGCCTTGCTGTTTCTGCAGCCGGAGCAGATTCCTTTTATGATTGCCTTCCTTACCATGTTTCCGTTGCTGAGCGAGAATCTTACCAAGGGATTGCTGCACTTGCGTGCTCCGCTGTCGGTGATGGGTATGGTGTTCCATATGAACCGTACGAACCGGTTCACACAGATTGTATATCCGCAGATTAAGCCTTTTCTTTTCAGTGGTTTGGCATCGGCCGCAGGCTTTGGATGGCGGGCCATTATCATGGGAGAGGTTCTTTCGCAATGTGCTTTTGGAATTGGCAGTGAAATGAAAAGGGCGCAGACTTTCATAGAGGTCCCCGAATTATTGGCGTGGACCGTCATAGCGGTGGCTTTAAGTTTTGCATTCGACAGAGGGTTGGATAGGTTGAGCAGGTTGGATATTCCGGTGCGTTACAGGAAAACCGATTGCGCTCCGGCTACTTGCGGTGGACCGGAGGTGATACTCGAGCAGGTTTCCGTTGGTTATGGGCATCGTATGGTATTAGACAATCTCACCCAACGGTTTGAGGGAGGACGGGTATACGGGCTGTCGGCTCCGTCAGGCCGAGGAAAGACCACCTTGCTCCGTTTGATTGACGGTTCGCTGAAGCCGGCTTCGGGGAAAATAGGAAAAGGAAATATACAGGCTATTGCAGCTGTGTTTCAGGAACCTGCCCTGCTGAATCATCTATCGGCTACCGATAACATTGCTCTTCCCCTCGCCTCTTTCTATACGAAAGAAAAGAGTATGCAACTTGCCAGACATTTTTGTTCGCTCATGGAGCTGGATGAGGTGGCAGAACATCGGCCGGAAGCATTAAGTTACGGTCAGCAACAACGTGTGGCCATTGCCAGGGCACTGGCTTTCCCTTCGTCTTTACTGCTGATGGACGAACCGTTCAAAGGGCTCGACGAGGCGCTTACCGCTCGGATCATCAATCAGATCAAAGCATTGCACAAAATCAATAAACAGACTATTATCTTTGTATCGCATCAGCCGGACTCGTTGTCCTTGCTGGCAGACGAAACAATAAAACTATAACAAATGACTGAAATATTTTATTCACTTATCTCCAAGGCGTTGGGCATTCCGGCGCGTCAGGTTGAAAAAACAATGGGGTTGCTGGACGAAGGGGCTACCATTCCTTTTATTAGCCGGTACCGCAAAGAGGTGACCGGTGGCCTGGATGAGGTGCAGATTGGGGATATTAACGATCATTACGGCAAATTAAAGGAGGTAAGTAAACGTAAGGAGACGATACTGGCTTCTATTGATGAACAGGGTAAGCTTACCCCCGAACTTAAAAAACGCATTGAGACCTCGTGGAATAGCACGGAGCTGGAAGATATTTACCTGCCTTACAAGCCGAAACGGCAGACCAAAGCGGAGATTGCCCGCAAAAAGGGGTTGGAGCCCCTGGCTACCTTACTTATGCTTCAAACAGCTCAGGATAGTACCAAAGCCGCATCGCCTTACGTGAAAGGTGAGGTTAAGGATGTACGTGAGGCGCTTCAGGGTGCCCGGGATATTATTGCCGAATGGGTGAACGAAGACGAGCAGGCTCGTAATGCAGTACGTAATTCGTTTTCGCGGACGGCTGTTATTTCATCCAAAGTGGTTAAGGGCAAGGAAGAGGAAGGTAGCAAGTATCGCGACTATTTCGACTTCAGCGAACCGTTGAACCGCTGTTCGTCTCACCGGTTGCTTGCTCTGCGCCGTGGTGAGGCTGAAGGTTTTTTGAGGGTGTCTATCTCGCCGGATGCCGAAGGGTGTATCGAGAGACTGAACCGACGGTTCGTTAAGGGGCGTTCTGATACGTCTGCACAGGTGGAAGAGGCGGTTGGTGATTCCTTCAAAAGGTTATTGAAACCGTCTATCGAAACCGAATTTGCCAACCTCAGCAAAATGAAGGCTGATGAGGAGGCAATCCGGGTATTCTCCGAAAACCTTCGCCAGCTGTTACTGTCGCCTCCCCTTGGTCAGAAAAGGGTATTGGGCGTGGATCCGGGTTATCGTACGGGATGTAAGGTGGTGTGTCTGGATGCCCAGGGTAATCTGGTCCATAACGAAGCCATCTACCCTCACCCACCCCAGAACGAGAAGGGAAAGGCTGCTTCAAAAGTAGCGCAGCTGGTTAGCACCTATGCCATTGATGCCATTGCCATAGGAAACGGAACGGCCAGCAGGGAAACAGAGCAGTTTATCACCGGTATCCGATACAATCGCAAGGTACAGGTATTTGTGGTGAGTGAGAACGGTGCATCAGTCTATTCGGCCTCTAAAATTGCCCGCGAGGAGTTTCCTGAATACGACGTAACCGTACGTGGTGCCGTGAGCATAGGCAGAAGGTTGATGGATCCGTTGGCCGAACTGGTAAAGATTGATCCCAAAAGCATTGGTGTGGGACAATACCAGCACGATGTGGAACAGGGAGCACTGAAGAAAAGTCTGGATCAGACTGTGGAGAGTTGTGTGAATCTGGTGGGTGTGGATGTAAATACAGCCAGCAAGCACCTGCTTACGTATATTTCGGGACTTGGGCCGACGCTTGCACAGAACATCGTTAACTACCGTGCAGAACATGGCCCGTTTGTTTCACGAAGAGAGCTTCTGAAGGTTCCTCGGATGGGAGAAAAAGCTTTCGAGCAGTCGGCAGGCTTCCTTCGCATCACCAGCGGCAAAAATCCGTTGGATAATTCGGCAGTGCATCCCGAAAGTTACTCCATTGTGGAACAGATGGCTAAGGATCTGAATTGTACTGTTTCGGAACTGATCGCCAACAAGGAGCTAAAAAAGAAATTGAATCTGCAGAAGTATGTAAGTGCTACGATAGGGATGCCTACACTGACAGATATCATGGAAGAGTTGGATAAACCCGGCAGGGATCCGCGCCAGACCATCAAGGTGTTCGAGTTTGATCCGAACGTAAAGAAACTGGAAGACCTGAAAGAGGGGATGGTTTTACCGGGTATTGTTACCAACATCACGGCCTTCGGCTGTTTTGTGGATGTGGGTATCAAGGAAAACGGATTGGTACATATTTCGGAAATGGCCGACAGGTTTATCACCGATCCCACCCAGGTGGTGAGTATGCACCAGCATGTACAAGTGCGGGTTCAAAGCGTTGATTTAGTACGTAAGCGCGTTCAACTATCGATGAAAGGGTTAGCAAATGAAAGTAAATAAGACGAATGTAGCCAGGTTGCTGGACAAGGCCAAAGTGGCCTACGAACTGATTCCTTATGAGGTGGACGAAAGTGATCTGAGTGCCATACACGTAGCTGAGCAATTGGGAGAAGATGTGAATCAGGTTTTTAAAACGCTGGTACTGAAAGGCGATAAAACGGGTTTCTTTGTATGTGTGATTCCGGGACAGGAGGAGGTGGATCTTAAGTTAGCCGCCAAAGTTTCGGGCAACAAGAATTGTGATATGATTCCCATGAAGGAGTTGCTTCCTACTACCGGATACATCCGGGGGGCTTGTTCTCCCGTTGGCATGAAAAAACAGTTTCCCACTTTTATTCATAAAACTTGTCTGAATTACCAGCAGATTTATGTGAGTGCGGGACAACGGGGACTACAAATCAGACTTTCTCCCTCTGATCTTATAAGAGAGGTTAGGGCTACGGTTTGTGTATTACTATAGATATTTAGCAGAATAACGAGACACTTTTTAGACTATATAGGGCGGGGATGCAAAAAAATGCATCTCCGCTTTATTTTTTTGTATTTTTTCATAGGGTATTTGATGGGTGGGCGATCTTAGAAGTACAAACAAGAATTGGAAGTATCCACACTAAAAACGTACAAATATGAAAACCAGGATGTATTTTTTATTTGGTTATCTGATGACGGCACTTTTGCTTCTCAGCAGTTACCCGTTGCAGGCTCAGGAAGAGGGCAACTATTTTATTGTAAGCGGAACAGTTAAAGACAAACAGACAAAGAAAAAACTTGAGTATGTAAATATCTCTGTTCCGGGAACCAACGTTGGTACCATTACCAACTCCGACGGTGAATTCACCATCAAGGTGCAGGACTCCCTGCAGGCCAAGGTGGTAGAAATTTCCCATATAGGTTACTACAATTACCGGATCGCGTTGACAGGTAATGATATGGTAGATGAAAACGTAATGCTTACTCAGAATGCGAATGTGCTGGAAGAGGTGGTTGTAAGAGCCCACGATCCGAGAATGCTTGTTGAGGAGGCTATGAACAGGATTGGCAAGAACTACAGTGAAAAGCCTACATTGCTAACTGGTTTCTACCGTGAAACGGCTCAGAAAGGCAAACGTTACATCAATATTTCAGAAGCAATTATCGATGTTTATAAAACTCCGTACGATGAGGATGCTTCCCGAGACCGTGTTCAGATTTTTAAAGGACGTGCTTTGTTAAGTCAGAAAGCCAGTGATACCCTGATTGTAAAGCTTTTGGGTGGTCCGAATCTTTCACTTTACGTGGATATAGTAAAGAATCCGGATATTTTACTGGATAAGACAACTCTTGGCTACTTTAGCTTCCGTATGGAAGAGTCTGTAGTGATGGACAACCGCCCGCAGTATGTAATCAGCTTCCAGCCGCAGGCTATCCTACCCTACGCGCTGCACTATGGAAAATTGTATATCGACAAAGAAAGTCTGGCCTTTACAAGAGCTGAGTTTAAACTCAATATGGAAGACCGGGACAAAGCTACCAGTGCCATCTTAAAGAAAAAACCAGCCGGACTTCGCTTTCGCCCTGTCGAAGTTTCCTTCCTGGTTACTTACAAGCAGGTGAATGGTAAAAGCTATCTTAATTACATACGCAATGAGGTACGATTTAAATGTGACTGGAAACGCAGGTTATTCTCTACCAACTATGCCATGGTTTCCGAAATGGTGGTTACCGATAGCAAAGATCAGGCTGTAAATGCTATTCCATACAAAATGTCATTCAAATCAAGCCAGTCTTTATCTGATAAGGTCAGCGACTTCAGAGACGAAAACTTCTGGGGATCCTATAACATTATCGAGCCGACTGAATCTTTGGAAAAAGCAGCAAATAAATTGAGAAAACAACAGGAGTGATTGCTAACTTTTCCTATATTTGAAATTCATTTCAAATAATATCGCGGCATGCTGAATGATCTGATACTGATTGGGAAAATAAAGGAGGGCGACATAAAGGCGTACGAGGGGCTGTTCAGGCTCTATTACGAGCCTTTATGCCGCTATGCCGTTACCTACGTGAACCGGATGGAAATTGCTGAAGAGATTGTACAGGACCTGTTCTATATTTTCTGGAAAGAAAGAAGTAAACTACCTGTATTTCAATCTGTAAAAGCGTATCTTTACGGTGCGGTACGCAATCGGTCGTTGCAACACATCGAACATTTGCTGGTACAAGACAAATACCGTGAAGAGCGGTTGAACGAAGATACGGACAACGATTTTCAAACACCCCTTGAGTCTTTGGAATATAAAGAGCTTCAGGAACGGGTTGAGAAGACAATACAGAACTTCCCTGAACGCAGACAACGGATTTTTCGCATGCACCGTTTTGAAGGAAAAAAATATACGGAGATTTCGGCCGAGCTTGCACTCTCTGTTAAAACAATTGAGGCTGAAATGACCAAAGCTCTCCAGACATTGAGAAAGGAGATCGATTTATACATACATACAAGGTAAAAAAATGAAAGATAGAAATTTACATACAGATCAGACAGTACATACAGATCAGGCATGGAATGAATTGTATTCGCGGCTGGAACAAGATAATTTGATTCCGGCTCGTGGACAAAAGCGTTTGATGCGTCCCGTATTTGCGGGTATGGCTGCTGCTATTGCGGTGCTTTGCCTTTGCGGTGCACTGGGGATCTGGTTGTTAAACGACTGGGGAACAGATGAGCGTCTTCTCTCTCTTAAAAACGGTCCCGAAGACAATACGCTGGTAACGACTCTTGAAGATGGATCAATCATCTATTTAGCTCAGGATGCCACTTTAAGCTACCCAGAACATTTTGAAGCCGACAAGCGGTTGGTTAAGCTGGACGGTAATGCATTGTTTGATGTAAGTGGTAATAAACAGAGACCTTTCCTTATTGAAACGAAATATACCACTATTGAGGTGGTTGGTACAGCTTTCAATGTAAAAAACAACGGTAAAAATGATTTTGAATTATCGGTTCAGCGGGGATTGGTTAAAGTAACCCGTCTTGATAACGGTGAAAGTTCGTTTGTTAAGGCCGGAGAAACCGTAATATTGAACAAGAACTTATTTTTGAAAAGTCCGACAAGCGATATGGATCAGTTTGCCCGGTACACGGAACGGATTCAGTTTAAGGATGAGACCCTCGCTAATATTGTAAGGGTTATCAACCGAATGTCTTCGCAGCCCGTACAGCTATCTTCTTCCGAACTCGAAAACAGACGGCTTACAGTTAGCTTTTACGACAATTCCCCGGCTGCTATGACTGAGCTTATTTGTCTTGCACTGGGACTGACAAGTGAACAGAAGGAAGATACGTTGGTTATATCGGCTCCTTAAACAAATAATGGAATGAAAACTAAAGCCAACCTTTGTCTTCGTATGTTGCATGGATTGATACTATGCTTTATAGTATTACCCATCCTTGCACAGGAAAGCAATGTGTTGGATAAGCGCATCCGGTTACCCAAAAGTAAAGGGTCTATTTATCAGCTGCTTAATTTAGTGACCGACCGCTCCGATCACCTGTTTATTTACGATAGCAAGGTAGTAAATAACGAACAGAAAGGAAAAATTGCAAAAGGGACTTACACGGTCAGGGAAGCTATTCACGAAATTACAGGAAACAGCAAATTGGGAATGCGTGTAATAGGCAGGCATATCCTGCTTTACATTCCCACTGATACTATTAAAGTTCCTCGAGTAAAACCAATCCAATCCGATTCTGTAAGTTACACCTTGATAGAAGGGTCTGTTCACGACCGGTTGAATGAAGAGATAATTCCTTTTGCATCTGTTAATGTGCTTCATTCTTCGATCGGCACTATCACCAATCAAAACGGAGCCTTTAAATTGAAGGTTCCAGATTCAATACCAAATAAGACAATCCATATCTCGCATGTGGGATATCAACCGGTTGACCTGAACATTGATTTGTTGAGCAACAGCAACAGTCAGATTTATCTGGATCCACGTGTAGTTTCCATCCAGGAGATTATTGTGAGCCTAGATAATCCGATCAAAATTATTAATGATATGCTGGCAGGTATTAGGGAGAATTATCCGGATAAACCCTCTTACCTCACCTCTTTTTACCGCGAAGGAATAGAGTATAAGAAAAAATTCGTCAGCTTGTCTGAAGCTGTTTTCAAAGTGTATAAAGCCAGCTATCATTCGTCGTCTGCCGATCAGGTAAAACTGCTTAAGATGAGGAAAATCACCAATGAAGCAGTAAAAGATACCATTATATTAAAAATGAAATCGGGAATCAATGCGTCTCTGATGCTGGATCTGATTAAGAACATTCCTGATTTTCTATCTCTGGAAGGATTGGACAGGTATAATTTCAGTCAGTCGGACCTGACTGTTATTGACGACAAATTGGCACATGTTATCTCTTTCGTGCAAAACAAGAATGAAAATAGTCCGCTTTACAAAGGAGAACTCTACATTGATGCCGCCAATAAAGCCTTACTTCGGGTTAATTTCGAGATCAATCCCTCCTACATCCGCAAAGCAACTGACATGTTAATTGTGAAAAAAAGTAAGCTTTATGATCTAGAGCCCCAGGCGGTTCGTTACACCGTTTCCTACAAACAACTTAACAGCAAATACTACATAAATCACATTCGTGGAGATCTGGATTTTAAGGTAAAAAGGAAGAAAGCATTTTTTGGAAATTCAACACTGCATACTTGGTTTGAAATGGTTACATGTAAAATAGACACTGCTGATGTAACACGTTTCACCAGAAATGAAGTGCTCCCGACAAGAACTGTTTTTGCTGAAACCAATTTTACTTACGATGAAGACTTCTGGGAAGGTTTTAATGTTATTCTACCGGAAGAAAAGTTGAATGAAGCAATTACCCGTATTTCTTCCAAAATAGAAGAAACAGGGTATTGATTCATTATTAATTATGATTGAAGCATATCCAGCAACATTAATAAAGCCATATTACTTGCTCGTAGCATATTCTGTTCGCGGTTGGTACCGAAGTGGAATAATTCAGACCTTACCTTATCGCGGCAGGCTGCAGCAATCCAGACAGTTCCTACAGGTTTCTCGGGGGTTCCTCCACTAGGACCGGCAATGCCGGATGTAGCCACAGAGCAATCGCAACCAAGCGTAAGCAAGGTGCCCTTGGCCATTTGTTCTACTACTTCTTTGCTGACTGCCCCCTTTTCTGAAAGGTCAAGTGGTGATACACCCAACAGTTGCTCCTTTACACGATTGGCATAACAGACTATACTGCCAACAAAATAAGCTGAGCTTCCGGGGATGGAAGTTAGTTGGGCTGCAATACGGCCTCCTGTACAACTTTCGGCTGTACCAAGAGTGAGATTCATTTTTAACAGCAGCTCGCCAATCATCTCATGTACGGGTTTATCTTCCTCAACTATAATATTTTCACCTAAGATTTCACGCAGCTTTAACGCTTGCTCGGTTATAATTCGTAATGCTTCCGATTCTGTATCACAATAGGCAGATAATCGTAATCGAATAATCCCAGGCTGAGGCAGATAAGCTAATTTAATGTATTCGGGCAGGGCTTCTTCAAATTCCGTTAGCTTAATAGCCAACAAAGATTCAGTGTGGCCCTTTACCCAACAAGTATGATGTTTAATGTATACGTCCTGAAGAAACTTTTTTTTGAGTCGTGGAATTATCTCGTTGCTCATTATCCATTTCATTTCGTACGGGACTCCGGGCATGGAAACCAGAATCTTACCATTTCTTTCAAACCAGGTTACAGGAGCTGTTCCGGCGGTATTCTGAATAACGGTGCAATCTTCAGGCACCAAAGCCTGATTGCGGGTAAGTTCATTCATAACTCTACCACCACGAGAGAAGATTGTTTCTATATTTTCATAAACTTCTTGAGAAAAACGTAAGCGGGTATGAAAATATTTACACAGTGTCTGCTTTGTAATATCGTCTTTTGTCGGCCCGATACCTCCGGTAACCAATACAATCTGCGCCCGGTTCATTGCGGCATCAAACGCATCAAGCATATCCTGTTCGTTGTCGCCCACCGTAGTACGCCACACAACACGAAATCCTTCATTTCCGAGCGCCTGACCAATCCAGGCCGAATTGGTATCTATAACCTGACCAATCAAAAGCTCGTCTCCAATGGTGATAATCTCTACATTCATAACACGATAATTTATAAAACCACTCTTGAGAATGGTGCCGCATCCATTGCGCAAAAATCTTTATCCATGTATTTATAGTACCCGGTAATGGCTACCATTGCTGCATTATCAGTAGTAAATGCGAATTTAGGGATATGAATTTTCCATCCATAACGGGCGGCATGATCATGAAACGCATCCCTAAGTCCCGTATTGGCAGAAACCCCTCCAGCCACAGCAACCTCTTTGATATTTAAATCTTTTGCTGCTTTACGCAACTTTGTCATCAGAATATCAATCACGGTAGACTGAAGCGAAGCACATAAATCTGCTTTATTATTTTCAATAAAATCCGGATCCTCCTTCAACCGGTCACGTAAAGTATAAAGGAAAGAGGTCTTCAATCCACTGAAACTATAGTCATACCCCTGAATATGTGGTTTATTAAACTCAAAAGCTTTCGGATTACCTTCATTAGCCAAACGATTCACAACAGGTCCGCCAGGATAACCTAACCCCATAACTTTTGCACACTTATCAAAAGCTTCGCCTGCTGCATCATCAATCGTCTGTCCAATTACTTCCATGTCATTATAGGCATTCACCTTTATTATCTGAGAATTTCCCCCAGATACCAGTAGGCAAAGGAATGGATAGGTTGGCTGATCTGTATCATCGGGTGTTTCTTTTATAAAATGAGCCAATACATGCGCTTGCAGGTGATTGATTTCTATCATTGGTATCCCTAGCGATGCTGAGAAACCTTTGGCAAAAGATGTTCCTACAAGCAACGAGCCCATTAATCCGGGACCTCGGGTAAAAGCAACAGCACTTAATTCTGATTTATCAATTCCTGCACGTTTAATAGCTTCTGCTACCACAGGAATAATATTTTGCTGGTGGGCACGCGATGCAAGCTCGGGGACAACGCCTCCGTAGGACTGATGTACAGCCTGGCCGGCTATGATGTTGGACAACAATACGCCATCTCTGATTACAGATGCCGAAGTGTCATCACAAGATGATTCGATTCCAAGGATTGTTATGGACATACTATATTCTTTTTTTCTGCAAATTAACAAAATCTATCGCGATATTGTTGTAGTTTTGTACTTAAAATATAGTAAAGGTATCAGAGGTCTTAAATACATAATAATTTTTCTTCTTTTTATATTCTGGATATTCTATGCCGTACCGGTAATTCTGTTACATATACCCTATGTGCAACAGAAAATCGCACATACAGCGTCTAAAGAATTATCCGAGTACTTGCGTGTACCCGTAAAAGTTGGAAAAGTTGATTTTGAATGGTTTCACAGTATTGTGCTTGAAGATTTGTATTTGGAGGATCAGCATAAATCCGTACTTTTCAAAGCGAACCATGTTTCTGCGGGATTTGAGTTACTACCAGCATTGAAGGGTAAATTTGTTTTCACAACGGTAAGATTGTTTGGATTCGATTTGCATCTAAAAAAAGCAACTCCCCAGGAAAAGTTAAATCTTCAATTTATTATTGATGCCTTTGCAAGCAAGGATTCCGTAAAAAAAGAGACCAACGTTGATTTAAAGTTTAACTCAGTACTAGTTCGTAAAGGGAATGTGTCATTCGATGTGAGCAGTACTCCCGAAACTCCTGGTAAATTTAACGGAAAACATGTAGCTATAAAGAATATAAGCGCCAAGATATCCATTAAGGCTTTCAATAAGGACAGTATTAATGCCTCTATCAAGAAACTTAGCTTTACTGAGAAATCTGGATTCGAATTAAACAAGCTAACGCTCAATCTTACTGCAAATAAAGATAGTGCTTCTATTCAAAATTTTGAGGTTAAATTACCTCAAACCGCTTTAAAGATCGATAGAGCAAATGTGGACCTGACACAAGTAGACAGTATAGGACAGCTGGTTGATAATGCCAAGTTAACCTTACGGATAGCTCCATCGGAAGTATGCTTGAAAGATCTTGCCTCATTTGTTCCTGCTTTTCAGAATTTTGCCGACATAATCGAAATGTCGGCCGAAGTTTCAGGTAGTGTTGACAATATTGATCTGAAAAGACTTACTGTAAAGTACAGCGACAAAATGTTATTCTTAGGCAAGATGGAACTGAAAGGTATCACCCATCCGGAAGAAGCCTATGTGTTTGGTCAGGTTAACAAAATGTATCTGACTACCGGAGGTATTCAAGGCCTGGCGAATAACTTCAGCAGTAAACCTGTGGTTTTACCACGGGAGATTGTCAAATTGGGAACAATCAACTTTACAGGAGAAATATCTGGTTTTTTTGATAATCTGGTAGCATTCGGCAGATTATCATCTGCTATCGGTGCAATTCAAACCGACTTAATTTTTGGAAGGAATAAATCAAAGGGAATTGACACTTATCTAAAGGGGCATATGGCGACTTCCGGTCTTAAAATTAATGAACTTTTTGATGCCGGAAATCCATATGGAAATGTTGCCTTTGATATAACACTCGACTCCCAACGACCGGTAAACGGTAATTTTTCAGGAAATGTGAAAGCGCTCGTAACCGAAGTCGATTTTAAAGGCTACACTTATAAGAATGTAAATCTTACCGGGAATTTCAAGAAGAACGGTTTTAATGGGATGATTAAAGTTGATGATCCGAATGGAACATTATATGCCGAGGGCCTATTTGAACACCGTGGTAAAAATTCTGTTTTTAATTTTGTTGCAGACTTAAAGAGCTTTCGGCCTGATAAGCTTCATCTTACCAATGCATATGATTCTCCTGAGATATCAGGTACGTTAAAAGCCGATTTTACAGGGAATACGATTGATAATGTTGAAGGTAATATCCGCATTGACAGCCTGTTATTCAAAACAGCTCCCAGCGAATTTTTCATCAACAAATTTCAAATCGCTGCTTCAGGGCATTCTTTAGACAGAAGGTTAACCATCACATCCGACGTTATTAATGGAGAAATTAACGGATCATATTCATTTGAAACTATAATTCCCAGCCTGATGAATACCTTTAAAGGATATCTTCCGGCATTAATCAAGGCAACTCAGAAAGAAAAGAAAACCAAAGAGAATAACTTCTCATTACTGCTTACGATAGAAAATACCGATAGTATTTCCAAAACGCTTAAACTTCCTGTAACGATTGTAAACCAATCTCGTATTGTGGGACACTACAATAACAAATACAATAAGTTCAGAGTTGAAGCATTCCTTCCGGGATTTAAAGTTGGTGCTTCGACCTTCGAATCGGGATATATGGTATGCGATAATCCCACTGATGAAATCGTTCTTCATGTTAAAGCAACTAACTTTAACAACAAGGGACTTAAAAACTACCTTGATCTTTCTTTAAATGCAAAAAACGATAGAATCAATTCCCTTATCAGTTGGGCAAACAATAAATCAAAAACTTTCAAAGCAGATTTATCTTCGTCTACCCACTTTGTAATGCAGGAACAAGAAGCTGGACCTGCCAAATTAAGGACTGAAATAGAACTGAATCAAAGTCCGATTATTGTTAATGATTCTCTTTGGCAAATAGAGCCATCCAATATCTTCATTGAAAACGGAAGAATTATGATTGATAATTTTTACGCTTATCACGATGATCAGTTTATTCGATTGGATGGAGATGTTTCCAAAACACCTACAGACACGCTCAAGCTTGACTTAAAAGATGTAGAACTCAGCTATATTTTCGACATAGTAAATATTCCGGTACTACAATTCGGCGGAAAGGCGACAGGGACCTTTAATTTGAATGATCTTTATGGTAGCCGTGTATTAAATACGGATCTGGAAATAGAAAATTTTTCATTCAACAAGGTTCCCTTTGGCAAATTAAATCTATACAGTGAGTGGGACGATCAGCAGCAAGGAATCATGATGCTTGGCAGCATTTATAAAAATGACAGTACGTGGACTGATATTAACGGGTTTATTTACCCGGTTGGTGAAAAATCCGGACTATCGCTTTACTTTGATGCGAATGATATTGATATTTCTTTTTTGCAACCTTTTATGCAGAACATTGCGAAGAACATCAAAGGAAGTGGATTTGGTAATGTTCATTTGTTCGGTCCGTTCAGTAAGCTTACAGTAGAAGGCGAAGCATTGATTAAAGACGGAGGTCTCGGTATCGATTATCTGAATACCTATTATACTTTTACAGATTCAATACATCTTACGCCGGAAAAAATCCGTGTAAAAGATCTTACTCTGTACGATAAAGACGGAAATAAAGGGAAGGTAAACGGAGAGGTAAATCATCAATTTTTCAGAGACTTCAATTTCAAAGCGACTGTACAGGCAGACAATATGCTATTATACAATGCCACTCCACGTCAGAATCCCCAGATTTCGGGAACAGCCTACGGAAGTGGTTCGGCTACGATACAAGGGAACGAACAACTCATTAACTTTGATATAAATATGAGGAGTAATCCCGGCACTTCCATTGCATTGAATTTTATGGAGGGTTCTAAAGCCATGGAATACGACTTTATCAACTTTGTTGAAAAAGACACAATTGCCACTGATAGTAAAGGAAGTAGTCTTTCCTCAGAAAAGAAACAAAATTCATCTGGAGGTGCAGAATACCGAATGAACTTTTTACTGGATCTAACACCCGATGCACAAATTGAACTTGTAATGGATCCTGTATCCGGAGATAAGATTAAGGGGTATGGGAATGGCAATATGCAAATCCAGTACGGTACAAAAACTGATTTACGAATGTATGGAGCATACAGCATAGAAAGCGGAAGTTATAATTTCAGTCTCCAGCAGGTTATCCAGAAAGACTTTAAATTAAGGGAAGGAAGTACAGTATCTTTCCGAGGCGATCCGTTTGATGCCAATCTGGATATCAATGCAATTTACAGTTTGACTGCCAATTTAGGGGATTTGGATGAATCTTTGGCACAGGAAAGTGCCCGGACCAATGTGCCTGTAAACTGTGTATTGAATTTAAATGGAGTATTAAGGAGTCCGACTATTTCTTTTGATTTGGAACTCCCCAATTCGAATGAAGAGCTTGAAAGAAAAATGCGTAGCTTGGTCGACACCGAGGAAATGATGACCCGCCAGGTTGTCTACCTATTGGTTTTAAACAAATTCTATACGCCCGATTATGCCATGGTCAGCTCCACTACATCAGGCTTTGCATCGGTAGCTTCTTCGGCCATATCATCGCAACTATCCAACATTCTAAGCAGCATAACAGACAAAGTGCAGATTGGAACAAACATAAGGGCCAGTGAGTCATCCTTTACGGATACAGAAGTTGAAATGATGCTTTCGAGTCAGCTATTGGATAACAGACTCCTATTTAACGGGAATTTCGGGTATAAGAATAACCCAACACAACCCAGAACATTTGTCGGAGAATTCGATTTGGAATATAAACTAAACAAAAGTGGAGAAATAAGGTTAAAAGCCTACAACCACTCCAATGACATGTACAAATATCTAAAATCAGCTCTTACAACTCAAGGAGTTGGCATCATGTTTAAAAAGGACTTTGATCGCCTGGGAGATATTTTCCGTAAACGCAGAAGATACCAGCTTATACCAGCCGACTCAACCAAAAACACTTCCAACTGACTTATAATAAACTAAAAAAACAAGTACTAAAATGAAACAGATTAACAACACGCTTTTAAGAAGCATTTTTGCCATATTATTAGGATTAATGTTGATCCTGTGGACAGAGCTGGCCATTCTTTATTTAGTAATGACAATCGGTGTATTATTTATATTCCCGGGAATTATATCGCTACTATCCTATTTTACACAAAGAAAGCAGCAATCTGCAAGTAAAGCAATATTCCCGATTGAAAGTGCCGGAAGTATACTGTTTGGAGCCTGGCTACTTATTATGCCTGAATTCTTTGTTAACATTCTGATGTACATATTTGGGGGATTGCTTCTAATCGCAGGTATCCATCAGCTGATAACCCTGATTTTAGCTCGGAAATGGAATATTATCCCGTGGCCATTTTACATTATGCCTACAATCACCTTAGCAATCGGAATTATAATCATTGTTTATCCGTTTGCGGTAATAACAAACACCTTCATTCTATTTGGTGCGACCTCAATCTTTTACGGACTATGTGAAGCTATTAGCTGGCTCAGATTCAGAAAAAGGTAAATCAGGACTTCCTGTACTCCATTGGCGATATTCCCATATATTTCTTAAAGAATTTACCAAAAGTAGACTGATCCGAAAAGTTTAACATATCGGCAACCTGCTGAATGGTGGAGTTGGGGGTTTTAAGCAGGACTTTAGCCTCCATCAAAAGCGCTTCGTCAATCCACTTACTGGCAGATTTTCCGGTAAGTTCTTTAAGTATAAGAGATAGATATTGTGGAGTGATGCACAATTTTTCGGCATAAAAATTTACGCCATGCTCGCTTTTACTGTGCGTTAACAGTAACTCCAGAAAATGTTGAAACATCTCTTCTTTTCTGGTTAAGACAGGTTGTTTGTGAATACTCTCCTTATCTACAAATATATTACCCAATTCCAATGTAAACCCAATAAATGTATTACGTAGCACTTCGAGCTGAAAATGATGATTTTTTAATCTGATCTTATTTATGAACAGCTTCATATAATCATTTAACAAGACGGCTTCTTCAGGTTCAAGCAATACATACGGATTTTTTCGAAGCTGCATATACAAGGTTGCCGAAGGAGGGGTTTTAATAGAACTGCATTCATCCAGAAAATTCTGCGACAGAATAAGAAGTTTTGCTTTAAAATCTTCGCTTCTCGAATATACCTGAATTGTATGTGTCGGCATTATCATCAATAAACTAGGATTCATCAGAGTATGCAATGTAAAGTCAATCCCAACTTTCGCCGTACCCTGAAGTACCAGGATAAACATTACAGCATTGATTCGCAAAGGAGATGTATAAAGATCGTCCGGATTCTCCGACGGGAAATGAGATCCTTCAGCACTTGCAACAATTACATCGTTATTGAAATTATCACTGCTTAGAATTTCTTTATTTAATTCTATGATTTCAAAAGATGGCAAATGTATCATAAAAGTTAATTATATATTTGCAAATATAAACAATAATAAAATACAACATCCATTTTATCATGTTTCATTTTTCACCAAAGCTGCTTTAATTTTGAGATATAATTAAGATATAAAACATAAAGAAATTCGATTTTGACTAACTCTGTAACGGAATAAACCTTTCCAGTTTTCTTAATATAAAAGAAATTTGCATATTCAACTAAATTCAAATTTCAGACTCAGTAAGAATGATAAAGGATCAGATAATGATAACAGCTTACGACCTCTTCGCTCAAAATGGCATAAAGAGTGTTAGCATGGATGATATAGCACGGTCGATGGGGATTTCAAAAAGAACCATTTACGAATTTTACACTGATAAAGAAGATTTATTGTGTAGAGGGATTGTATATACTTACAACCGGTTTAAAAAGCTATTGAGCACATATGAATCAGAATCTGAAACTGTAATTGAAGCTATTCTCGGATTTTATCACGAGCTGATTAAACATCCCAAATGCTACAACAAAAAGTTTTATGCGGATTTGAAGCGCTATCCAAGGGCAATGGAAATAGAATCACTTTACAAAAGTGAGTTCTCTGAAACATGCAGGAGGTTATTCGACAGAGGAGTTAAAGAGGGCGTTTTTATGTCTGAGATAAACTTTGAATTGGTAACATTGATAGCCAACAAGCACATCAATATGCTGGAACCATCGAAAGCTTTTTCCAGTCACTCTCTGGTAGAGATATATAGTACGGTTGTTTATCTTTTTTTGAGAGGTATCAGTACTGATAAAGGACAAGAAATTATAAGACATTATGCTTTGACATCCAAAGTATTCCATTCATAAACATAAAATAAAGTAACAATCAAAATAATCTGTAAATGAAAAAATTATCGATAAGTAAGAAGATGCTGCTGGCAATACTTATACTATTGCCCTCAACGGATTTTACTTTGAGCGCCCAGGATACATTGAAACTGGATCTGAGTAAAGCCTTAGAGATCGCCTTGAGTGAAAATCCCACAGTAAAGGTTGCGAATAAAGAAATTGAAAAGAAAAAGTATGCCCAAAAAGGTGCCTATGCCCCCCTGTTTCCTCAAATTAATTTTTCGGCCGATTATAACCGGACTTTGAAAAAGCAGGTTATGTATCTTGATGGATTCGGAGCCATGGGAGGAGGATCTGAAACAACAACACCTACCGAAGGAACAGAAACTATGGATATAAGTAAAGGAATTGAAGTAGGTCGTGATAATAACTGGAGCTATGGTTTTAATGCGTCCATGCCACTTGTTGCACCAACACTTTGGAAAAGCCTTACTATATCGGCCATTGATGTGGAACTTGCAGTTGAAAAGGCCCGTTCATCAAAAATAGCCATGGTAAATCAGGTAAAGAAAAGCTTCTATGGAGTGCTGCTGGCAAACGACTCTTACCGGGTTTTTAAAAGCAGTTACGACAATTCCATGGAAAACTACCAGGATATTAAAAAGAAGTTTGATCAGGGACTGGTTGCCGAATATGATTTGATTAGAGCAGATGTAAGTGTAAAGAATGCCATTCCAAATATGCTTCAAGCCGAAAACGCGCTGACACTTGCCAAATGGCAGCTTAAAGCCCTTTTAGGTATGGACCTGGATCTTGCCATAGATTGCGAAGGCAAACTTACAGAATTTGAAAACGAGTTATACGCAGATTACCTAAGCACCGACACTTCGTTGGTCAACAATTCGGATCTTAAACAGCTTGATATTCAAAGCAATCAGCTCAAAGAAACCATCAAAATGCAAAAATTTGAATACCTGCCTACGCTATCCTTGTCTGGAATGTATCAATGGTCGGCTATGAACAATAATTTTAAATTCAGCGAATACAGATGGAATCCCTATTCGGTTGTAGGAGTGTCGCTGTCGATTCCAATATTTTCCGGAGGAGGCAAATACCACAAAATCAAACAATCGCAGGTAACTCTCGAACAACTCAGCTTACAACGTGAAGATGCCAAGCGAAACCTCCAATTGGCTCTTAAGCAGTATCTGGACAATATGAATACCTGTATCAAGAAATTCAATGCAGCGCAGAAAGGTGTTAGTCAGTCGGAGAAAGGATATCAGATCGCTCAAAAGAGATACGAAACCGGATCAGGCACGTTGCTTGAATTAAATGATGCCGAATTAGCTCTTACTCAATCGAGATTAAATTACAACCAGGCTATTTATGATTATATGATAGCTAAATCAGACTTGGAGAAAACTCTGGGAGAACAAAAATAAAATGAATACAAACAACAAATTCAATAGGATAAATACAATGAAGACAAGTAAAATGTTGTACAGAATACCCGTCATAACCATGGCTGCACTATTATTAGTGTCTTGCAACAGCGAAAAAAAGGATCAAACCACCACACAAGATCAAAAAGTACAGGTAAAAGTTGAAACAGTTACATCGCAAGACGTGGAACAGACAAGCGAATTTACCGCTACCGTTGAAGCGAGTGTTACAAATAAGATAGCTCCTCAAATGGCCGTTCGAATAGATAAGGTGTTTGCAGAGGTGGGCGATAAAGTCAGAAAAGGTCAGAAACTGGCCCAAATGGATCAGTCCAACCTGATGCAGTCTAAAGTTCAGATGGAAAACATCGAAGCCGAATTCAAACGTCTGGATGAATTATATAAAATAGGAGGTGTGTCTAAATCGCAATGGGAAGCTCAAAAAACTTCTCTTGAGATTGCGAAGACAAGCTACCACAATCTGTCGGAGAATACACAGTTAATAAGTCCGATTAACGGAGTTGTAACTGCACGCAATTATGATAGCGGGGATATGTTTTCTATGGGGACTCCCATTTTTGTAGTTGAGGAAATCCGTCCGGTTAAACTTCTGGTAAATATTTCGGAAACGCTGTTTACTCAAGTGAAGAAAGGAATGCCCGTAGATGTAAAACTAGATGTATACGGCGACGAAACATTTGCTGGAAAAGTAAGTCTTGTCTACCCATCGATAGATTCTCAAACCCGGACTTTTCCGGTTGAAATAACGGTAGCAAATAATGACGAGCGTGTTCGTCCGGGAATGTTTGCCCGGATCACAATCAACTTCGGAGTGAAGCAAAACGTTGTTGTTCCCGACTTAGCCATTGTTAAGCAATCTGGTTCGGGAGATCGTTATATTTACGTTTACAAAGATGGAAAAGTATCTTATAACAAAGTTGAGTTAGGTCGCCGTATGGGAGACAAATACGAACTTATTTCGGGTGTAGAAAACGGAGACCAGGTTGTTGTAACCGGACAGAGCCGACTAAACGATGGCATGGAAGTTGAAATCGTAAAATAAACCTAAAAGAAATTTATTACTATGAGTATATATGGAACAGCGGTAAAAAAACCAATCTCTACAGCACTTGTTTTTGTTGCTATAGTGATCTTCGGTCTTTTTTCCCTAAGTAAACTTTCCATCGACTTGCTTCCGAAGATGGATGAAACCGCCATTATGGTAATGACGGCCTACAACGGAGCAAGTGCGGCCGACATTGAAACAAATGTTACAAGGCCGCTTGAAAACGTGTTAAATAGCGTGAGCGACCTGAAACACCTTACTTCGCAATCCAAAGAAAACATTTCTGTAATCACGCTGGAGTTCGAATATGGGGTAGATATAGATGTGGCAACCAACGATGTGAGGGATAAGCTAGACATTGTTGAGTCTGCACTTCCCGAAAATGTAAACAATCCAACCATCTTCAAGTTTGGTATGGATGATATACCCATCTTGTTGCTTCAGGTTACTGCCGAAGAAAGTACCAACGCCCTATATAAGATTCTGGATGAGAAATTAGTGAATCCACTGAACCGTATCGGAGGCGTAGGATCTGTTTCCATAGCAGGAGCTCCCGAACGTGAAATCCAGGTATATTGTGATCCCTTTAAACTGGAAGCTTATGGTTTATCAATCGAAAATATTTCAGCTATCATCAGACAAGAAAATGTTAACACACCCGGTGGTAGCATCGATATCGGATCAAACACCTACTCCCTTCGTGTTCAAGGCGAATTTACGGATGCCAAGCAACTACTTAATACAGTTGTTGGCAGCTCGAATGGAAAAAGCGTATATCTAAGGGATGTAGCCCGTATTGAAGATACCATCGCCGAACGCTCGCAGGAGGTATATAACAATGGTGGCAAGGGGGGTATGATCATTATTCAGAAACAATCCGGAGCCAACTCGGTTGCTATTTCAAATGCAGTATTGGAAAAACTTCCGGAAATTCAAAAAGGTTTACCTTCGGACGTTAAATTGGGCGTTATTGTGGATACTTCCCAGAACATCCGTAATACAATCAACAGTTTGAGTCAGACCATTATGGACACATTTATTCTTGTGTTGCTGGTTGTATTCGTGTTCCTGGGCAGATGGCGCGCCACGTTCATTATCATGCTAACCATCCCCATATCGTTGGTTGGAGCTTTTATCTATCTTTTGGCATCGGGCAACTCACTCAATATCATTTCGCTCAGTTCGCTATCCATTGCTATCGGGATGGTTGTGGATGATGCTATTGTGGTACTTGAAAACATCACAACACACATAGAAAGAGGAAGTTCGCCCAAACAGGCGGCAATACACGGAACAAACGAAGTGGGTCTTTCTGTTATTGCCTCCACACTTACTATCCTTGCCGTGTTCTTGCCTCTTACCATGGTTACCGGTATGGCAGGTGTGCTATTCAAACAGTTGGGCTGGATTGTGAGCATCATTATGATTCTGTCTATTCTGGCCGCACTTACACTTACACCGATGCTTGCATCGCAGATGATGAGCAGTGAAAACAAGAAAGGGAAAATATTCAACCTATTATATTCTCCCATTTTGAAGGTGCTGGATGCTTTGGATAATGGATATGCAAAATTTCTTAACTGGGCTGTAAGACACAGGAAGACTGTTATCGTTGGTGCTATAGGAATATTCGGCGCAAGCATGCTTCTTATTTCTGTAATTAAAACGGAATTTTTCCCTACGCAGGATAACGGTCGTATCGGTATCACCATCGAATTGCCAATCGGCACAAGACAGGAAATTACAAGAGATCTGGGACTACGGATCAACGACGAGTTCATGAAGAAATACCCCGAAATCGTTACCTGTAACTTTAGTTCGGGTCAGGCAGACACAGACAATGCCTGGGCTTCAATGAGCGACAACGGATCTCACATTTTAGATTTCAATATTGGCCTTACCAGTGTTGGAAAAAGAGAGCGCCGACTGGAAGAGATTTGTGATTTAATGCGCGAAGATCTGAAGAAATACACCGAAATCAAGACTTACAATGTATTGGCCGGTGGTAATAACGGATCAATGGGAGGTGAAAGTACCGTAGATGTAGAGATATACGGATATAATTTTGCTTCGTCCGACTCGGTTGCCAACGAAATAGCACGCCGCATGCGTAGCTTAAAGGGATGTAGCCAGGTTAATATTAGCCGGGGTGACTATATTCCGGAATATCAGATAGATTTCGACCGTGAAAAATTGGCAATCAACGGGCTAAATGTAGCTACAGCGTCACAGGCTTTGAGGAGTCGCATCAACGGAACAACGGCCTCCTTCTATCGTGAAGAGGGAGAAGAGTACGACATCCGTGTACGTTACGCTCCTGAGTTCCGCGAATCTATTGAGGATCTTGAAAACATCCTTATATATAATCCTCAGGGTAAAGGTATCAGACTCCGCGAGTTGGGTAAAGTGGTTGAGCGAATGACTCCCCCAACCATCGAACGAAAAGACCGCGAACGTATCGTTACAGTTTCGGGGTACGTGGCCAAAGGTTCGGCGCTAAGCGAATTGGTAGGAGCCACCAGAGCCGAATTAAAGGATATGACAATTCCTAGCGGTATTTCGCTGGTTATTGGTGGTGCATACGAAGATCAGCAAGAAACCTTTGCCGATTTGGGAATGTTGATGGCCCTGATCGTAATCCTCATTTTCATTGTGATGGCATCTCAGTTTGAATCGTTAGTAGACCCCTTCGTTATCATGTTCTCCATCCCATTTGCCTTTACCGGGGTGTTTATCGGACTTGCCGTAACCGGAACACCTCTGGGTGTAATGGCCTTAATCGGGGTATTGATGTTGATGGGTATTGTTGTAAAGAACGGGATTGTACTTATCGACTATACCATCCTTTGCCGTGAAAGAGGTCAGAGTATACTTAACGCAGCGGTAACCGCCGGTAAATCGCGTTTACGTCCGGTTATTATGACAAGTTTAACGACTGTTCTGGGTATGATTCCTATGGCTACCGGAACCGGCGAAGGATCCGAAATGTGGAGACCTATGGGTATGACTGTGGCATGGGGACTTTCGATATCCACTCTTATCACTCTAATTATTGTACCGGTTGTATATACCGTGTTTGCTGCAAACGGAGTGAAACGCAGACGTAAGAAACTGGCTAAAGTCAACGCAATAAAATAATATATTGAACCCTGAGGCAGACCTTTGTTCTGCCTTAGGGTTATCAAAATAATAATAAAGAAAAAATGAAAGCAATATTCATATCATTCAATCAGGCTTATTACGACATGATAATTACCACCATGGACCGGAATAACCTGCGAGGTTTCACTTACTGGGACGAAGTAAGGGGAAGAGGCTCAAAAACCGGCGAACCTCATTACGGCAGTCACGCCTGGCCGACAATGAATTCGGCGATATTAACCATGGTGGAAGACGATAAAGTGGATAACTTCCTTGCTTTGCTTCATAAGATGGACGAAGAAACCGAGGCTTTAGGTTTACGCGCATTTGCCTGGAACATTGAAAAAACAATATAGCAAGCCGTAAAACTATTGTAAATCAATTTTATTTTGTATCTTTGCACCGCTTTTTACCTCTCGTGTAATGGGAAATTAGGAAGAAAGCTAATTTTGAGTAACACAAAAAAAACAAATTGTAAAATGAAAACATTCCAATTAGAAGGAACTCCGAGAACTGAAATCGGAAAAAAGGCTGCTAAAGCTATTCGTAAAGAAGAAATGATTCCTGCTGTTCTCTATGGTGGAGAAAGCACTATTCACTTCAATGTAACTAAAGATGCTGTTCGTAAACTGATTTACACTCCAGAGATTTTCATTGTTGATTTGACTATCGGAGATAAAAAGACAAAAGCAATCATCAAAGACCTTCAGTTCCACCCGGTAACTGATGCTGTTCTGCACATCGACTTCCTTGAAGTATTTGAAAACAAACCTATCGTAATGGAAGTACCTGTTGTACTTGATGGTTTTGCAGAAGGTGTTAAGGCAGGGGGTAAATTGAGCCTTGAAATGAGAAAGTTGAAGGTTAAAGCTGTTTACAGTGCAATTCCTGAAAAACTTAACATCAACATTGATAAGCTTGGTTTAGGTAAGACAATGCAGGTAGGTGCTCTTCACTTCGAAGGTCTTGAAATCATGAACGCAAAGAACGCCGTTGTATGTGCTGTTAAGCTGACTCGTGCCGCAAGAGGTGCCGCAGCTAAGGGTAACTAATTCGGAAAAGTTTTTACAATACAAAGGGAAGGGTGTTTCTGAACAAGAGATATTCTTCCCTTTTTCCTTTTAAAAAAGTATACGCATGAAATATTTAATTGTAGGATTGGGAAACATTGGTTCGGAGTATTTAGGTACGCGCCACAACGTTGGATTCAGGGTCGTTAATGCCCTGGCCGAAGATGCCGGTGTATCTTTTACCGAAAACAGGTACGGAGCAACTGCCCAGTTCAGGATTAAAAACAGTGAATTGGTAGTTCTGAAGCCCAACACCTTTATGAACCTGAGTGGTAACGCCGTGCGTTACTGGTTACAGAAAGAGAATATTCCGGTTGAGAACCTGCTTGTTGTGGTAGACGATCTGGCTTTACCCTTCGGCACACTTCGCCTGAAACCCAAAGGAAGCGATGCCGGACACAACGGATTAAAAAACATTCAGGAGTTGTTAGGTACCCAGGAATACTGCCGACTGCGGTTTGGTATCGGAAGCGACTTCCATCGGGGCAGGCAGATCGATTACGTTCTGGGACAGTTTCCTCCTAATGAACTGGCAGAAATGCCTGAAAAGATGAAGAGGGCGGTCGAGATTATCAAAAGTTTTTGTTTGGCTGGTGTGCAGACAACAATGAATCAGTACAACAATAAATAAACAGAGGATATGGCAGAGGTAAGGATTGATAAATGGATGTGGGCCACCCGTATCTTCAAAACACGTACCATCGCTGCAGAAGCATGTAAAAAGAACAGAGTAATGATTCAGGGAGTAAATGTAAAGGCTTCCCGAATGATTAAAGTGGGAGATGTAATTCAGGTACGCAAGCCCCCTATCACCTACTCGTTTAAAGTGCTTGAGGTAACAGAAAGACGGATGGGTGCCAAAATGGTTCCCCAGTATCTGGAAAATGTAACCACCGCCGATCAGTACGAGATTCTGGAACTGAACAGAATTTCTGGGTTTGTAGACCGTGCTAAAGGCATGGGGCGCCCGACCAAAAAGGACCGCAGGGAGCTGGAACAGTTTGCCGGACCCGATGCAATGGACGATTTTGATTTCGATTTCGACTTCGATACGGACAATGAATAGGATTATCCGTAAAATTACCATAACAAATAAACATACAGAAGGTGTCTCAACGAATGAGATACCTTTTTTTAAATCCGGAAGTATCCACTATTAAGCCTGAAAGTTGGGGATATTAAGTTGAAAAGTACCTTGGTTAAAATATTGCGCCCATGGAGGCGATAAAATGCGCCCATGGGCCTAATTTATCGGCCCCATGGGCGCAAGCTATGTATCCGGTATCTTTAATCTTTATTCATAACCGGGTTACAGCTAAAGATTAAAGAACAATTCCTTAATCCTGCTTTTGTTCGGTCAGCAACTTACCATCATCATCCCAGGTACGCCAGATACCTGACTTGCGACCTTTGTCGTAAAACATTTCAAAGCGCAACACTCCATGATCATTCCATACCTTCCAGGGACCGTCTTTTAGTCCGTCGCGGTAATTAGCCTCGGCCACTAAATCGCCAGACTCATTATAGGTACGCCATGTTCCATGGAACTGCCCCTTGTAATATGCCCGCACTTCGGCAATCTTACCATCAGGATAGTAAACCACGTATGTACCTTGCGGGCGACCGTCTTCCAGCTGCAGCTCCATCTTAAGCATGCCATCTTCGTAAAACTCGGTATATCTTCCTGTGTACAAAGTAGTCTGTGTCTCGTCGGTATAATACTGACCTTCATTCAGAAACAAGTCCTGTGCAAAAGCATAGGTACTCCCTCCCATCAATAAGGCCGATGTTATCATTAAATTCTTTATCATATCTGTATGCGTAAGGTAAAACGAACCTTTATTTTTATCTGCGGGAAAAGGCAGCAGGCCTCAGGTCTCGTATAAAAGACACTGCAACCAACTGCCTTCTTCTGTATCTCAATTAATAATCTGTATTCTGTGGATCCCAGTTGGCCCAACCTGCAGTCCAATCGTTTGTGCCATCGAACGCACCTTTGTAATTAACTTTGGTGAAGAATGAGTCACTGATGGCAGCATCCGTAAAGCTTGCTCCTGCAACTTTGGCTGCATCTACCGACGAATAAATACCGTTTGTCTTAATCACATCGTTTGTAGAAGCAAAAGAGCTGTTACCCAAGCCTGCAGTTAAGAAATAAGAAGCACTGGCATCATCCTTAGCCTCTTTCCACATACCGGCAAACAGTACATTTTTCACTACTGCCGCACTGTTGGCTTTATCAAGGAACAAGCCATAAGGCCATCCGGTAAATACGGAATTGTGAACCTGCAGAGCCGAATTACGGCGTATATGCATCGCACATTGAAACTGACCACCCTTTGCTCCATTAGCAGCATCGGTTGTATTGTATAGAATTTCGGCATCAGCTTTACCAACCGAGTTGCCATACAACGGACCAATCAAGGTTACGTTAGAGAACACGGGAGTTGTAAGTGGAGTATTACCAGAGCCAGAAGCATCATTATCAGATTCGAAACCGTTGGATTTGGAAGTATCTGCACGGTCACGGTCGCGAACACCCAGCAGGAACTGAAGCTTGCCCTGGTAACCATAATCCGTATCAAACTCATCATCCCAACCCTTATAGGCAATCAGGTGCTTGGCATTCACCTTACCGCCAAACCATTCGAATGAATCGTCTCCACAATATGACACCTGTACATATTCGATGGTAGTACCACTACCTACACCACCCATGGTAAGACCATTCAACTCTTTGTTAGGTTCCAATGGAAAACCAGGGAATTCAATACGCACATACTTAAGAATACCCGAATTATCGTCGGCCACTGTACCCCCGTAAGTAGTACGCGGACCACCTTCAATCTGCGGATTGGTACCTGTATTTACAGGAGCTTTACCAGCCAGAACAATACCACCCCAGTCGCCATAGTTACGAGAACCTTTAGGCTGATCTGAAGTAAATACAATCGGAGCATTGGCTTTCCCTTCGGCAATAATCTTTCCACCCGGCTCAACAATCAAGGTACCCTTGCTGCTCTTTTCACCCTTCACCACCGTACCCGGCTGTATGGTAATGGTAGCACCATTGGTAACGTATACAAAACCTCTCAATAAGTTCTGGTCTATACTGCGGAGGGTTATATTTTCCTTAATTTCGCCGCTAAGAACCACAGCCTTACCGGTTTCACCTGCATTTATATCAACTGTAACCTTTGTTGAAGCTGCGAAAGAGCCATCAGCCGTTTTTACGGTTACCGTAGCTTCACCCTCGGCCACACCTTTCACTTTACCTGTATTATCGACCAACACCACACCGGTATTTGAAGATGTCCAGCTAACCTCTTTATTGGCAGCATCCGACGGAGTGATCGTAGCAACCAGGGTTACTTCGGCATCCGGTTTAATAGCAACCGATTCCTTATCTACCTTAACGCCCGTTACGGCAACAGCGATTGGTTCTTCGTCCGAATCACTACACGAAACATTCCCAAATAAAGTGGCCATCATAAATATTGAAGCCATTCCTTTTAATAACAATCTGTTCATACTCATAAACTAATTAAATTTGTATAGGAAATTCATTTTAAAATTTTACAGAAACACCCACATTCAGTGTAACACCCGGTCTGTATGAGCGAATAAGCTGATTTACAGTCTGCGTATTTCCTGCTGGGTCGGTTATATCTAAAAATTGATTATAGGTGATCTTTGCATTAAGCAGGTCCTTTACACCACCCTTAATCTCAACCATCTTGCCAATCTTCTTTGAAAAGCTAAGGTCCAGTGAGTTGCGGGGCATCTCATAAACATCCGGAATATCGTCGTTAGGATTTTGCTTAGGTATACCCACCGTTTCGATTCGTTTACCGATACGGTTGAACAATACCGATGCCGATAGTCCGTTGTTGTCGTTCTGATAGAAAAGACCAGTGTTGATAAGGTAAGGAGACTGTCCCTGCATGGGTCGGTTGCGCTCGAAAGAGCCCTCCTTGAAATAGACCTTGCTATGGATGATAGCTCCGTTGAAGACAAAGCTAAGGTCTTTCAACCCGATAAAATCAAGCTGCTTCTTTACATCCAGCTCCAGTCCCAGTGCCTCGGAGCGGTCGGCGTTCATGAATGTATACTGCACACCCGATCCAGCCTCGTGATAAGTCTGCTCGATAGGATCATTAAACCCTTTATAGAAACCACCCAGACTGACCGTTTCGCCGGCCGAAGGATAAAACTCGTAACGGATATCCAAATTATTTGCATAGGCATTTTTCAGTTGGGCATTTCCAGAGATATTGGCAAAACGTTCAAAATCGTAATAAACATAGGGAACGATCTCGCGAAATTCGGCACGGTTTACCGAACGTCCGTAAGCCAGACGCAATTGATGCTTTTCGTTAAAGTTGTAGCTCACGTTTACCGAAGGAAAAAGGTCGGTTGTACTCTGATCCAGATTTACAGGCTTAACACCGTCGGGCTCGTAGCCATCCAGTTTCAGGTTATAATATTCCACCCGCACACCCACATTAGCATTCAGCTTCTCTCCATAGTTAAGTCGGGCTGACACATAACCTGCGCCAAGAAAATTATCAGAAGTATAAGAGTCACTCTTATTGGTATTCTCAATCAGATAAATCTTATCTGCCCCTATGTTGGCACTTGTAAACAGATGACTGTACTCCCAGTCGGCGTTCCGGTCGTATCCGTTACCCAACATATTGTATCCGAATCTGCGAGCTTCGAAATCACGTGTTTTGTATTCGCCGTACAGTCCACCGTAAATAACCGGCGAGAACAGATCGTTCACCTTCAGTTTGTGTTCGTAATTCGTACCGGCAGAAAAACCGTTGTCGTTCAACTCCTGGTAATAACGTTTGGCCTCGTCCACCCGATAAGGCATCGCGCTTCCATCCGGGTTACGTTTCGAATACACATCCTTTCTGTCGGGTTCATTGTAATTGGCGTAACTGTAACCGACTGTCCAGTCCAGTTTATTTACATCCTCGGCAAACCGGTGTTCGCCGCTAAGCTGACCGCTGTAGGTAGTTCTGCCTGTATACAACGACTCCCAGTAGCGAACATCCAAATCAGAATAATAATCGGTACCCTCGCGCTGAATTAAAGAAGAGGTTCCTCGTTGGTTAAAGAAATTCCTGAATTCATATTTTGAATTACCCGCCAGCAGCGACCAGTTGAACAAGGCTCCCAGCTTGGTTGTATTTTTATATGCTTCGTCGAAGTAATGGTTGTCGTAACGAGAAGTGTTATTAACCATGTCGTACGACTGATAACGATTATTCTCCATCTCATAATAATCGTATCCCGTGCTGTAGTTTACGGAGGTAACATTCCCGATACGCATATCGCCCATATTGAAACTACGGTTCATGGTAAACGACAGCTTCTGTTCGGGCAGTGCGGTGAAAGTCTTCACCCCCCAACGTTGGTTGATTTGTTTGGTGAAAGCCGCAGCCGTTTCCGGAGAGACATCGTTAAGATGCGCCGGAGCATTTCCGGGAAGCATACGTCCTCCTGCACCGAACCCAAAGTAATCGGCGCCCAACCGGTTGGTCAGCTTAAACGTTTTAAAAGAAGCATTGGTATTGAATCCGGCCTGATATTGAAACGAGTAACTGTTTCCATCCGGAATATTTTTGGTCATCACCCTCACAAATCCACCAGCAAAATCGGCCGGTAATTCGGGAGAAGGCGATTTATACACCATCATGTTATCAATAAGTGATGAGGGCAGCACATCAAAAGAAAAGGCCCTGCTGTCTGTTTCACTGGAAGGAGTGGTCGCATTGTTCAGCCATACACTGTTATATCTTTGAGCCAAACCCCGGACAACAATAAACCGGTCGTCAATAATGGTGATACCCGGTATACGTCTCAACACCTCGGCCGCATCGCTGTCTTGTGTCTTTGCAATCTGTTGCGAGGAGATTCCGTTCATAACCGGCAGACTGTTCCGCACCGTATTAAGCACTGCCATTTCAGTCCCCAGCTTACGTTGGGCAACCACCACCACATTTTGTAATTGTAAGTCGGCATCCGACAATTTTACATTCACAACCGCCTCCTGACGGGCAACCACTTTCACGGAAGGAATAACCTGTGTCTGGTACGACACATAAGAAACAGAAACAGCATACGTTCCGGGAGTAACATTTTCGATACGGAAATTTCCATCTAAATCCGTAACCACCCCCGTTGTTGTTCCGCTGATAACAACAGAAGCACCAATAAGAGGTTCGTTTAATTTTGCATCCGAAACATTTCCGCAAATAACACCCGTCTGCGCATTGATTGTGAGAGAAAGAAACACTCCGGCAAGGAGTAATAGTAGCCTGTTACGTATCGTCTTCATACTTTTAACATCATCCAATTTGATTACGATGCAAAAGTAGAGGCCCGATATTTCAATTATGTGTACAAGTTGTCACATTCCATGCAACAAATATGACGATTACATTACAGGTGCAACGGCTACTTAATCCGGTCGGCCGGATAAACCACCCCAAGCTGACGACGGATTTCGTCCATAATCTCCATGGTGATAAGCGAATGCGAATGGCTATTTACGTCCGATTCCATCTTCCCGGAACAGATCACATTGATAAATTCGCATATTTCATAGTAATAATCGTCTTTCAGATCGGGTTGGGTAAGTACCTCCTTATTACCGGAACGATACGATAACGTTACATCTCCTATAATGTTTATCCTATCTAGGGTAATATTCCCCTCTTCTCCCTGAATTTCGGTAGGTAGAGACGAATTAGCTATTTTGGAATAGAGCACCGTGGCATTCATACCATCGTATTCGAAGGAAACCACTCCTTGTCCGTCCACACCCGACGACAACTTTATCCCGTTTGCCGTAATTGATTTAGGTCTGCCAAACAATACAACCATGGGATAAATCGTATATACACCAATATCCACAAGGGCTCCATTAGACATATCGGGTTTGAAGGCATTCAGCACAATACCCTCTTTAAATTTATCGTATCTTGACGAATACTGGCAATAGCATGAAAAATAGCGCCTCACCTTCCCAATCTTTTCAAGATTATCCTTTACAGCCAGGAAATTAGGTGTAAGCGTGGGCTTCATGGCCTCCATCAATACGACATGGTTACTTTTTGCAGCCGCAATCATCTGTCTCACCTCGTGAGCATTGGAAGCAAAAGCTTTCTCGCAGAGTACATGTTTACCATGACGCATACACAACATGGCCTGCTCCGCATGTTTATAATTGGGCGATGCAATATAGACTGCATCCACCAACGACCCCGTCACCATCTCTTCGAGGGAAGTAAATGTATAGGGAATCCCATGCTTTTTTGCAAAAGCAAGTCCGGTTTCTTCTTTACGGGAACATATGGCCACCAGCTCGAACCGACTGTCTTGTCGTGCTCCGGCAATCACCCAGTCAGTAATAAAATTGGTACCGACTACTCCAAAACGAATTTTATCTGTAGTTGTGTTCATCCTTATAAAGAATTTGGTTGTTAGTATTTTAGTAAAAAAGAAAAAACTGCATTAAAAGGAGGCCGGAAAAAGCTCCAGTACACCACCCAGCATCACCAGCTCGGGAACTTTCTGAGTCGTGTTAAGAGTAAGGCAGAAGGGAACCGAATCTTCCAGTCCGTTTGCCCTCAATCGCCAGATATGCTCCGAACGGTTTATAAAGCCGATCATATCGTCTTTCTGACTCTGCCACATTTCGTATGCAACCACGGCAGCATCCGATCCGGTTTCAAATTCGCCCGTTTCCAACAGCGACGAAACCAGGGCTCCTCCAAACAAAGAGTCTTCTATGTTAAACCGATCATTGTATCCTGCACAGAGCACAATCACATTGTGTTTATGGTGCAGACAATATCTTGTTACCGCAGCCAGGTTGCTAAATGCGCCAACAGCCACCCGGTAGGCTTCGGAGGCTGTTGTTATGGCTCGGGTACCGTTGGTGGTTGTAAATATAATTTTTTTATTCAGGACCTTATCGGTAGGGTAATCGAAAGGAGAATTTCCAAAATCGGCAAACTCGCAACGCTTTACATTACGTTCCGCACCTACCAGCCAGCCTTGCCATTTATAGGCACGTGCTTCGCCAAGTGTTGCCACCGGACGCATGCTTTGCACGCCATTCTCGAAGGCGGCACACATGGTGGTTGTTGCCCTGAAAATATCGACCACCACCACAACGGCGTCAGCAGTATGGTAGAAGGGATACAAGGCGGGTGTAAAACACACATCAATCTTCATCATTGTATAATTTCAATTGCAACGTTATTTTGCAAAGATAGTGTTTTAATTTTCCGAACCTGTTGGCTACATTAAAAAATACGACTACTTTTGCAGAAAATTTGGCAATGGAATCTGCCCGAAACCGCCCAAAAGGCTGATGATACCTACCTAACTCTAAATAGAGAGCATTTGCTATGTTGACAAGTTTAGCTTACATCTTTTTATTGGGCCTGTCTCTGGGCTACATTTTTTCCAAATTAAAACTTCCGGCTTTACTGGGTATGTTGTTTACCGGAATTATACTCGGACCGTACGTACTTAATTTACTAAGTCCGTCTATTCTTTCCATCTCTGCCGATTTACGCCAGCTTGCACTTGTTATTATTCTTACACGCGCCGGACTGGCATTGGATCTGGATGATTTGAAAAAAGTAGGTCGGCCAGCATTCCTGATGTGTTTCGTACCGGCATGTTTCGAGATTACCGGAATGATATTACTGGCTCCTACCCTTCTGGGAATATCCGTATTGGAAGCAGCATTGCTGGGAACGGTTATTGCAGCCGTATCGCCAGCTGTTATCGTACCCAAAATGCTGTTCCTGATGGAAAACAAAATAGGCACGAAGAAAAGCATACCGCAACTTATCATGGCAGGCGCTTCGGTGGATGATGTCTTTGTAATTGTTTTATTCACAGCCTTTACCGGTTTGCTATCGGGAGGAGAAGTATCTGCAACCAGCTTCATCGAAATTCCCGTCGCCATTAGTACCGGTCTGGCAACAGGTGTATTGTTCGGATTGTTGCTGAGTGTCTATTTCAAACGGTTTCATTTAAGAGACTCTATCAAAGTTCTTATTCTGTTAAGTATATCTTTTCTATTTGTTGCCCTCGAAAAACAGCTGAAAGGAATTGTACCCCTGTCGGGTTTGTTGGCCGTTATGGGCATGAGTGCCACATTGTTAAAGACTTATCGAATCTTAGCCCAGCGTTTATCGGCCAAGTTCAATAAATTATGGGTAGGTGCGGAGATTTTACTTTTCGTACTTGTAGGTGCCACAGTAGATATTAAATATGCAGTTGCGGCAGGCTTTGCAGCCGTACTGCTTATCTTTGGCGTGCTGATTTTCCGCCTTGCCGGAGTGTATGTAAGTTTACTGAAAACGTCTCTCACCACCAAAGAACGTATCTTCTGTATGATTGCCTATATGCCAAAGGCCACTGTACAGGCGGCGATTGGTTCCATTCCGCTCGCCTTGGGACTATCGTGCGGGAAGATTGTGCTCACTGTGGCAGTGCTTGCCATCCTGATTACCGCACCTTTGGGAGCTTTTGGCGTAGATGTAAGCTATAAGAAGTTACTTTTAGGTGCCGAAAGCGACGAAAGGGATAAAACCAATGTATAAACCTGCATAAAATAAAGTATCTGTAGTGGACCGGTTAACCGGTCTGACTACAGATACCCCAGATAATGAATTTCATTATCTGTCTTCTAACCACCCTTTAATACTCAAAAACCAAAATCAAAAACTCTTCTCAAGTTCAATTGCCCGTGGAAAAATAATATTGTTTTCCACGTGTATATGCGTATGTAAATCTGTTTCAAATTGTTGAAGCATCTGCAATAGCAGACGGTAACTGCCGCATGCATCGGCAGGAGCTGTATAGTTGTTGGTAAGCGAGGCGATCAGACGGTATCTCTCTCCCTCTGCATCGTGCTCTCCCATCATGGCTGATATAGGATATTCCACACTGCCACAATGAAAATCAACCTGAGGCTGGTTGTTTAATTTAGCCTCGGCCATCTCATAAATATAAGGGAACAATACCTGTTCTTCTTTTTCGAGGTGTTGGTTTAAATCAACCAGTGATTCGTAGAAATGATGCTTCACTTCCAACAGTTCGGGATGATTGTCGCCGTGTACATTGGCTACCTTATTGAGTAACTCGAATATCCGGGGACCTTTCTCGCGAATTCCACGGTGATGGATTTTCAATACATAGTCGACCAACAAATCCAGGGGCCAGCTCTTAAAATCGATACTTTCGGATGTCGAAGCTCCTGGTTGTTCCATCTCCTGAATTAAAACATCCATGCTTACACCCGCCTTTTCGCAGGCTTTGGCGAATGAGATCTCGCCTCCGCAGCAAAAATCAATTCCATATTTTTTAAACACGGTGGCGTTATCGAAACGATCTGCCACGATCTGTCCTACCGACATGCTTTTATACTCTTTCATATGTCTGAATTTTATGGGTACGAATTCTATTTTGTTGATACAAAGTTCGATTATTATGAACCCTGAAACAGTAACATATGTTACATTGATGAAATTATTTTGGTTTTTAACAGGAATCAACAAAATGGACGAACAAGAAATAAACACATTATTGCAGTCAGATCTTTTTGCAGGCTTTACAACTCAGGAGCTGACCGGACTGCTGGACAATCTTTATTACAAGATAAACCGGTATAACAAAGATGACATTCTGGCTCTCAGCGGCGACCGATGTAAAGATCTGATGGTGGTGATCAGCGGTAATCTGATTGCCCGTATGGTTGCATCATCCGGCAAATTTGTCCAGATCGATAAAATTGGTCCCGGGCGGGTGGTTGCTCCGGCTATCCTGTTTGCTACGCACAACGTGTATCCGGTAAACGTTCTTATTGAAAAGGAGGTTGTACTATTTTCCGTCAGCCGTTCCACCTTTCTAAAAGCCATGCAAAGCAACGAGAAGCTTTTATTGAACTTTATCCGCTCCATATCAGACATCAACCGCTTTTTAAGTGAAAAGATACGGTTCCTGTCGCTGAAGACCTTACGCGGTAAGATAGCCGCCTATCTGCTTTCCGCCTCTATGACACAAGACAATACACTGAAAGTACGCATAAAGGAATCGCGTCAGGAATTGTCGGAGAAGTTTGGTGTAAGCAGACAATCACTGGCCCGCTCCATTTCGGAACTGGAGGATGAGGGCATCCTTACTGCAAGTGCCCGGACCATAACCATTCTGGATAAAAACAAATTGAGGAATTGCGAATAGCCTCTCCCGTTTTTTAGGAACGAAATACCTTTAGAAAGGCATTTCGTTGTTTACTCCGGCTGATAAGAAATCGTTTCCGGCGGGAGGAATAGGAGGAATACCGTTCATATCGCCATTCATACCGGAGCTGAATTCGCGGATCGACACGTCTTCATCCACATTCATAAACTTGGCAAACTCGCTTTTGAAACGCAGGCGTACATCTCCTGTGGCACCGTTACGATGCTTGGCCACAATAATCTCGGCCAGACCGATCAGAGAGTTACCCCGCTCGTCTTCTGTAATTTTATAATATTCGGGACGGTGAATAAAGCAAACCATATCCGCATCCTGCTCGATGGCACCGGACTCACGTAAGTCGGCCAACTGCGGACGTTTACCTTCCGCACCCTGACGGTTTTCCACACCACGGTTCAACTGAGAAAGGGCAATGATGGGGATATTCAACTCCTTGGCCAATCCTTTAAGCGAACGCGAGATCATACTCACCTCCTGCTCGCGGCTTCCAAAGTTCATACCGCTTGCATTCATCAGCTGAAGGTAGTCAATAATCAGAATCTTTATTCCATGTTCGCGAACCAGGCGACGGGCTTTGGTACGGAGTTCGAAGACCGACAAACTGGGCGTATCATCCACATACACCGGAGCATCATACAATTCCTTGATTTTAAAGTCGAGCTGCTCCCACTCGTAACTTTCCAGGCGTCCGCTTTTGATCTTTTCACCCGGTATCTCACAAACGTTCACAATCATACGATTCACCAGCTGAACGTTGCTCATTTCAAGCGAAAACAAGGCAACAGGAATATTGAAGTTTACAGCCATATTCTTTGCCATAGAAAGGACAAAGGCTGTTTTACCCATCGCAGGACGGGCGGCGATAATAACAAGGTCGGAATTCTGCCAACCGGAAGTAATCTTATCCAAGGCATTAAACCCGGTACGCAGACCACTCAGACCCTCTTTCTGGTTGGCTGCTTTCTGAAGCATGTCCAACGCATCCTTTATCACGGGATTGATTTGGGTAACATCCTTCTTTACGTTACGCTGAGATATTTCGAAAAGCTTTCCTTCGGCCTCCTGCATCAGATCTTCCACGTCTATCGTCTCATCAAAGGCTTTGCCTTGCACCTGTGCCGTAAAGCTGATCAGTTCGCGAGCCAGGTATTTCTGTGCTATGATACGTGCGTGGTATTCAATATGTGCACTACTTGCCACTTTGCTGGTAAGCTGCGAAATATAAAAAGGTCCGCCTACAAGATCCAGCTCACCCCGCTTTTTAAGCTGTTCCGTTACTGTAAGCATGTCGACCGGCCGCTGACTGGCAACTAAGTCTACTATCGCTGAAAAAATCATCTCGTGCGACTTTTCATAAAAGCACTCGGGTTTCAATATTTCACTGATGATGGAATAGGCATCCTTTTCCAGCATCAACGCACCCAAAACAGCCTCTTCAAGCTCTTTTGCCTGGGGTTGTAAACGTCCCATATCGGGTATCGGGGCTGCTTTTTGTCTTCCTCTTCCTGTATTCTTATTGCTATCTGCCATTTCTAAATCTTTTGGGGGATCAAAATTACTCTTTTTATTTCTTTATTAAAAGGGCGATGTAACATTTAACTGATAAAAAGAAAGGGCGGAGTATAAATCCGCCCGCCCTTCTTATTCGTATGAGTTGAATGAGATTACTTTATCCTTCTCTTTGCGTTTTTTCGGTCTGTCGGGCTGTAGCGAATATCCTACCACGATATCAAGCAAAACACGTTTACCCGAAGGAATATTCAGCAGTTTACGCACCTTGGATTCGTTAAACCAACCGATTATGCAGGTTCCTAATCCTTCATCTTCGGCCGCCAGGCAAAGGTGGGCAACTGTGATACCAATATCCACATGGGCAAACTTCTTATCCTTGACCAGACTACCGAAACCCGATGAAAGATTTACACTTTCCTCTACCACTACAATATGTACCGGAGCCTGCTTGGTAAAATGGTTGATACCTATCAACTTACTTGAAGTAGCATCGGCCACCTGGTTTTTCAGTTCCGGATCATCTACCACGATAAAATGCCAGGGCTGGGCATTGCATGCCGAAGGTGCCATGCGGGCAGCTTCCAGGATGCGTTCCAGCTTTTCTTTTTCCACAGGACGTGAGGAATCAAAAGCCCGGTCGCTCTGACGTTGCAAAGCCAAAGAAAGAAAGTCTCTCATCAGCCCGTCTTTATTTAAATTGCATCATCTTACTGATGTACTTGCCAACGATATCGAATTCCAGATTCACAACCGTCCCCTTCACAATCTGACCGAAGTTTGTAAAGTCGTGTGTATAAGGAATGATAGCCACCTGAAAACTGTTAGCCTGCGAATTGCAAACCGTAAGGCTTACACCATTCACACAAACCGATCCTTTCTCAACCGTCATATATCCCTGTTGTGCCATCTCCTTGTCGAAAGCATATTCGAAGGTATAGTACCAGCTTCCATCTGCCTCCTTCACATCGGTACACACAGCCGTCTGATCCACATGTCCCTGAACGATATGACCATCCAACCGGCCGTTCATAATCATACTGCGTTCCAGGTTCACCTTATCTCCAACGGCAAGTTTCCCAAGGTTGGAGCGTTCAAGCGTCTCTTTTATAGCAGTAACCGTATAGGTGTCGTCCGTAAGGCTCACCACTGTAAGGCAAACGCCGTTGTGCGCCACACTCTGGTCAATTTTCAATTCGTTCACAAACGAGCACTTCAATGTAAGGTGCAGGTTTCCTTTGTCTGTTTGCAAGGCAACAACCTGTGCTGCTTCTTCAATAATTCCTGAAAACATAGCAATGGTTTTATTTTGTTTATCGAGTCAAAGATACGGAATTATTTGAAGAATAATCCTACATTTGTTGCGAGTAAAATGAGTAAAAACCAGATTTGTATTATCAAATGAGAAAATCCATTTGGGCAATGTTGTTATTGCCCTTTTCGTTCGCGTGGGCACAAGAAGAGGTGCTTATCAATATCCGTGCCGGTGCACCACCCACGCCTGTTTCCCCTTATATCTATGGCATGAACAATGTGCTGTCTACAAACCCCTCCCAACCCGTTAGCGAGGCTGTCTGGAAACAGACGGAAGATGCGGGAGTCACCCTGATCCGCTCATGCGGAGGCAATAATCTTACCAAGTACAACTGGCGTAAGAAGATAACCAGTCACCCGGACTGGTATAACAATGTATATACAGCCGACTGGGATTATGCAATGGAGTCGCTCTCCCGGCGGTTACCACAGGTGCAAAGTATGTGGGGCTTTCAACTCATCGGCAAATCGGCCTCTGCCTCCACCTCTAATTTTAACGACTGGGATTATAACCGTTCAGCCTGGTGGAGCGGAGTAAGTCAGAACCTTGCCGGAGGAGGAATACCTGATGCCGGAGGAGGTAATAAAGCCGCCAAAGAGGGTAATCCCGATCTATATCTTCAGCAGTGGAACGCCGATTCTACGGTTGCCATACTGGATTACTGGTACAAAACCAAAGGAATCAGCAAGGAACAGACCCGCTTCTGGAGCATGGACAACGAACCCGAAATCTGGAATGGTACCCACGACGATATCATGCCGGTTCAATGTAGTGCCGACGAGTTTATGCAGCGTTATTTTGAAGTTGCCAAGAAAGCCCGGCTCGCTGACCCGGATATCCGGTTGGTTGGTCCGGTAACGGCCAACGAATGGCAATGGTTCAAGTATGCTCAGGATACAAAAATTGACGGAGTACATTATTGTTGGCTTGAATATTTCATCAAACGATGTGCCGAAGAGGAAAAGAAAACAGGACTCCGGTTGCTTGATGTTCTTAGCATTCACTTTTATCCCTCCGAAACAGAGGCCGGGCAGATTCTGCAGCTGCATCGTATCTTCTTTGACGAAACCTATGTTTATCCCGGAGCCAACGGTATTAAAACCTTGAAAGGAGGATGGGACAACAGCCTTACACGAGAATATATCTTTGCCCGTTGCAACCAATGGCTTACCACCTATTTTGGAGAAAATCATGGAATCGGTCTGGGTTTATGCGAAACAGGCATCCAGTCATCCAATGCCAACGTTACCGCAGTCTGGTATGCTTCCCATTTAGGCGAATTTATGAAACACGGTGTTACGCTGTTTACCCCGTGGGACTGGAAGCCAGGTATGTATGAGGTATTACATTTAAACACCCGGTACAATAAAAAACTATCCATCCCGGCCGAATCAAGTCGGGAAGAATTGGTATCGGCCTATACCACCATTAATTCCGGTGGCGATTCTCTCACCGTTCAGCTGGTAAACCGTTCCGAAACTGAGACCCTGAAAGTTAGGGTACGATTCGGCAGCTTCATCCCTTCCGGAAGTTCACAACCGCTTTATACGTTAAGCAATCTGCCCCGGCTGACCGAAACCTTCGTGTCGCGGGAAATGAATGCGGTTAAAGAATCTGCCGCAACCGCACAAGAGGGTGAGTACATCCTGTCACTTCTCCCTCTTTCCGTAAACACGCTTGTACTTGAAGGTGCATTAAAGACTGGGATTAATGTTGATTCTAACTCTGATTCCGATTTTCATATTTTCCCTAATCCGGCAAATGACGTATTACATGTGCAGAGCAAAAAACCTGCCTTTTTGCGAATACTCTCTATGCAAGGAAACTGTCTGGCCACACAAAATATAGATGAACCAGGCAACCACACCTTTTCCATTGCAGATTATCCAAAAGGAGCTTATATCCTATCGGCTCTGGACCGATGGGGTAATCAAACAACAAAGAAGTTCATTATTAAATAGGTAGAATCAAAAAAGGGCCTCCTTTACAGGAAGCCCTTTCTATTTTATTTGCACCGTATACAAATTACTTTGCCAATTCCAATTGCAATGTTTTTGTAGGCTCGTCGCATACTTCAGTTGGACCAAAGTACTGGATAGGACCCGGATATACATAGTCGGTTGTAAGCGCCCAACCTTCGCGTTTTGCAGCAAAAGTCTTGAAAGGAGCACCGTCAAGTTTTACAAGAGCCTTCTGGATAACAGGCTTCATTTCTCCGTGACGTTTTTCCATGTTCATCATCATTGTGATGGGCACACCACCGGCAATCCATTGGTCGGCCGGAGCAGTTGTGTTACGTACAGACGACATGTAACCAGTCTTACCCGAAGCGATCAGGCAAGAAGCTGTATAACCCAAAGAATAGCAGTAGTCGGCATCGTAGTTAGAAGGAGCAGCACAACGTCCTTCGTAACCGAAGAAGTGTACCTGTGCAGCAAACTTACCAACATATTTACCTTCTTTCTTCCATTCAGCAAGACGTGTACCAACCATTTCGGCCAGCAATTTTTCTGTTTCGATCAATGAAACCTGTACGTTTCCGTGCGGGTCGCGATCCAATGTAAGCTGACGGGCAACACCTTCGGGCAGACTTGCATAGATTTCAGAATTTTCTTTTGTCAGCTTGCTGATGATATAGTTACGTTGTTCAGAACGTTTGATCAATTTGAACTCATCTTCGTGGTGAGCAAGGAAGTCACTCAGTTCGGCAATCAGGCGCTTCATGGCAGGAATGAATTCCACCAAACCTTCAGGAATAAGCACTGTACCGAAGTTGTCTCCGTTGGCAGCACGTTTGGCAACCACTTCGGCAACCTGTGTGATAACATCGTCCAATGACATATTCTTTGCCTCAACCTCTTCAGAAACGATACATACGTTAGGCTGTGTCTGCAAAGCACATTCAAGAGCAATGTGTGAAGCCGAACGACCCATCAATTTAATGAAGTGCCAGTATTTACGTGCTGAATTACAGTCGCGTTGAATATTACCGATTACCTCAGAATATACTTTACAAGCTGTATCAAAACCAAAAGAGGTCTCGATCTGCTCATTCTTAAGGTCGCCGTCGATCGTTTTAGGACAACCGATTACCTGTACACCTGCACCGATAGCCTTATAATATTCGGCCAATACACAAGCATTTGTATTAGAATCGTCGCCACCAATAATTACCAGCGCTTTGATGTCAAGCTCCTTCAGAATTTCAAGACCTTTATCAAACTGCTCTTTTGCTTCCAGTTTGGTACGACCAGAACCGATCATATCAAAACCACCGGTGTTACGGTATTCGTCAATGATATCGGCAGTAAGTTCCATGTAATTGTGGTCAACCAATCCACCGGGACCCAAAATGAAACCGAACAAACGTGAATCCTTGTTCAACGACTTCAATCCGTCGAAGATACCAGCTATTACGTTGTGTCCGCCCGGAGCCTGACCACCAGAAAGAATTACACCTGCGTTGATGGCAGGCATCGCTTTTGGACTACTTGTCTTTTCGAAAGTAACCACAGGCATACCATAGGTATTAGGGAATAATTTCTTCACCTCATCCTGATCGGCAACTGATTGTGTGTAAGCACCTTCTACGGCCTTAACAGCACCTTTCAAAGCAGCAGGCACCTTTGGCTGGTAAGCTGCTCTTGCAATTTGTAATGCACTTTTTGTCATTTCTTAATCTGATTTATATAGAAACTTATCATTTGAGTCGCTCATAAGGCAGCATTTTTCATTTTACACTGCCTAAGTAGTAATACGATGCAAATATCGCATTATTTATTGAAATACGAAAGCACATGCCAATCCATACTGCACAATTATTCAGTTCTTAAATCTTTTTAAGGTAAAACAAAGGGAAGTAACCGGCAAATCCATTATCTTCGCATCTTATGTATATGGATTCGCTTTATTTATTAAAAAAACACAGTATATGAAAAAATTCCTTTTCCTGGCAGCTTCTGCAATTGCACTGATCAGCTGCAGTACCAAACCCTCTTATCAGCTTACCGGTAAGGTAGCCGGTGCCGACTTTAACGGAAAGTATGTGTATATGTATGAGTTTGGAGTACGTGATGCCGCACCATTGGATAGTGCTCTTGTTCAGGAGGGTGCATTTCTTTTTAAAGGTGATCAGGCCTCTCCTGCCCTTCGTGTGATCCGTTTCAGTCAGGCCGATATGGAAAGCATCTCTCCACGTCAGACCGGACCGGGACAAAACCGTCCTTATTCTGCAACCATTGTTCTTGAGAATGCTCCTATTCTTGTTACTCTCGACACCGTATCTGTGGTTGCCGGAACTATTGAAAACGAAGCCATTCAGGCATTTACGACTGAAATGGAAAAAATAAATGCTGAAGAGGTTGCTTTCGCAAGCAGCATCGGTAACTTCGATAGCCTTACTGCTGAAGCCAAAGCTGAAGTAGAAAAGAAATCGGAAGCCCTTTTCAATCGCCGACTTGATTTTGCTGGAAAATATGCCAGTGAGAACCCAACCAAACTATCCGGAGCATACGTATTCCGTTCGTTCAGCTCTTATCTGGACGAAGCCGTACAACAGGAAATTATAGCTAAAGCCGATTCCACCTTTAAGGCCGTACCGGGTATCGACCGCGTAATAGCCAGACTTGAGGTATTAGGCAAGGTTGCCGTAGGCCAGAAGTTCACCGACTTCGAGATGGCCGATATGGAAGGCAACATGCACAAGCTGTCCGAGTATGTTGGTCAGGGTAAAATCGTGTTGATCGACTTCTGGGCATCGTGGTGCCCTCCCTGCCGCAAAGAGATGCCTGCATTGGTTGAACTTTACAAAAAGTATAACAAAAAAGGCTTCGAAATTGTAGGTGTTTCATTGGATAAAGATAAAGACGCCTGGGAGGAAGGAGTAAAAAACATGCATATGGAATGGAAGCAATTATCCGATCTTAAATTCTGGGAATCAGAAGGAGCCGCCCTTTATGGCGTAAACAGCATTCCTCATACCGTATTGGTTGATAAAGACGGAACTATACTCGCAAAGAACTTGCATGGCGAAGAACTTAACACTAAATTGGCAGAGCTGATAAAGTAATTAAAAAAAGGGAGGGCAGCCTCCCTTTTTTATTGCATGATGTCGAAAAAACAACTACTTTTGCAACGTCTAACTTAAAAACACTTACGTAAGGTATTTATAATTATCTTATATTATAATAAATTAGCGATTATGATTTATTCACATGAAGTACAACACATGTGTGTTGTAAAAAAGGGAGCTAACCATCCGTCTGCTCCAATTCCTGAAGAAGGAAAATGGGTTAGATCCAAAGAAATCAGTGACATTTCAGGTTTAACACACGGCGTTGGCTGGTGTGCACCTCAACAGGGTAGCTGTAAGCTTACGCTGAATGTAAAAGAAGGAATCATCCAGGAAGCCCTGATCGAAACGATCGGTTGTTCGGGTATGACTCACTCTGCTGCTATGGCATCTGAAATTCTTCCGGGTAAGACAATCCTTGAAGCCCTGAACACAGACTTAGTTTGCGATGCGATCAATACCGCCATGCGCGAATTGTTCCTGCAGATCGTTTACGGTCGTACACAGTCGGCTTTCTCTGAAGACGGTCTTCCTATCGGAGCAGGTCTTGAAGACTTAGGTAAAGGTCTGCGTAGCCAGGTTGGTACTATGTACGGAACTTTGGCGAAAGGAACCCGTTACCTTGAAATGGCAGAAGGTTATTGCACCCGCATGGCCCTTGATGCAAATGACGAAGTTATCGGTTACGAATTTGTTCACCTTGGCAAGTTTATGGAAATGGTGAAGAAAGGTGTTGAAGCCAATGAAGCGCTAGAAAAAGCGAAAGGCTCTTACGGTCGTTTTAAAGAAGCTGTAAAATACATCGATCCTCGTAATGAATAAGAAGATAATACAGCGTGTCCTCATCGGGCTTATTGTAATCATTGTGATTGCTTCTGTAATCTGCTACATGGTGTTACCACCCTGGAAAGCATTTTATCTGGCGTGCTGTGGAGGCGTGATTATTATCAACCTTCTTCTATCCTTATTCTTTGTAAGCAAAAACTTTAAAAAGTAGCTTACAAATAGCTAAACAACAACAAGGTAAAAAAATTTAAAGACAATATCATTATGGCTTTATTTGAAAGTTATGACCGTCGTATCGATAACATCAACGCGGTATTAAACCAATACGATATCAAAGACATCGACGAAGCAAAAGCTATCTGCGATGCTGCCGGTATCGATCCTTATACCATGTGTAAGGAAACACAACCAATCTGTTTTGAAAATGCAGCATGGGCTTACGTTGTAGGTGCAGCAATCGCAATCAAGAAAGGTTGTAAAAATGCAGCCGACGCAGCAGAAGCTATCGGTATCGGTCTGCAGTCATTCTGTATCAAAGGTTCTGTTGCCGACGACCGCAAAGTAGGTATCGGTCACGGTAACCTGGGTGCACGTTTGCTTCGCGAAGAAACAAAATGTTTTGCATTCCTTGCCGGTCACGAATCATTCGCAGCTGCCGAAGGTGCAATCAAAATCGCCGAAATGGCAAATAAGGTACGTAAAGAACCATTGCGCGTTATCCTGAACGGTTTAGGAAAAGACGCTGCTATGATTATCTCTCGTATCAATGGTTTTACCTATGTACAGACTCAGTTCGACTATAACACAGGCGACCTGAACGTAGTTAAGGAAACTCCTTATTCTACAGGTCTTCGTGCAAAAGTAAAATGCTACGGTGCAGACGATGTACGTGAAGGTGTTGCCATCATGCGTGCAGAAGGTGTTGATGTATCTATCACAGGTAACTCAACCAACCCTACCCGCTTCCAGCACCCGGTTGCAGGAACATACAAGAAAGAATGTATGGAAAACGGACATAAGTATTTCTCTGTTGCTTCTGGTGGTGGTACAGGTCGTACACTTCACCCGGACAACATGGCTGCCGGTCCTGCTTCTTACGGTATGACAGATACTATGGGTCGTATGCACGGCGACGCTCAGTTCGCTGGTTCTTCATCAGTTCCTGCTCACGTAGAAATGATGGGATTCCTTGGTATGGGTAACAACCCAATGGTAGGTGCTACCGTTGCTGTTGCCGTAGCCATCGAACAAGCGATGAACAAGTAATTAGAATAATTACAATACAAATCCCTGTAATCATAAAGGTTACAGGGATTTTTTATTTTAATATATAGGATATCACTAAGTCCATTTATTCTTCATCATCCCCCAATTCAACAGTATAATAAAGTCATAAAAAGTAGTCATTTTATGTTTCTGGTATGGCTGCTTTGAATTAGGCTTCTTTAAATAAATCAACATAACCAAGTCTAATAACAGCAAAAAAGTCATGCCTTAAGCGACCATTTTCATAAAAACACGAATATAGTCGCATATGATTATTAGCAGAAACAACATGATAAAGGCAAAACAGAAGAAGCGAAGACACTCAACAATTTCTTATAATCAATTAAAGCCAGATTATATCAAAAAGAAGCTGACCTTCTAGATAGAGGATCTATCATTACAGTAGATTTACTTCAAGATTCTTACTACGACAAAGTAGAAGCTCTTAAAGAGAAAACTCTTTTTGAAGTATTTAATCAACACAATAACGATCAGAAAGTGATGCTAGGCAATGGAGTTTCCAAAGCAACCTATTGGATTTCTGAATACACTATTAGGTTACTATATGAGTTTATTCATCAAAAATATAAACGAAATGATTTATATCTAAGAGAGCTTAACTTAAACTTCATCCATTCATTTCATGTCTTTTTAAAGAAAGACAAAGGAATGGGGCAAAATTCATCAACTAAACATTTAAAGCTTTTAAAGAAAATTGCCAATTTAGCGGTTTCTAACTCATACATGACTTACAACCCTTTTAGTGCTTATAAGGTAGAACGTGAACCGGTAGAAATAGATTTTTTGGAAGAAGAACTTAGAAGAATAATCAACCTTGAAACACCGCTACCCAGAATAGAAAAAGCAAGAGATATGTTCTTATTCGGATGCTTTACTGGACTAGCCTACATTGATATTAAAACTCTTACCAAAGAACATTTTGAAAGAGACAAGGAAGGTAGAATATGGATTAAGAAGCATAGAGTAAAAACCGGAGTCCTTTCAAGAATACCTCTCTTACCTATTAATAAGAAGTGCAAATATGGTACTTATACCCTATAAACGGTTTATTGGGAAGTGGAATTAAAAAACCTTGTCATTTCCGACAAAGAATAATTTCGCTTGCCGTCAATGAGCGACGGATGCTGATTAATTCAGGATGGTAAGAATACCCGACGTTATACTGAAAGGTGGGATAACCGCATAAGATTGATAGCTGAGGGTTGGGCGGAACAAGAAGATAAATTGGCTTGTTGGTAGCCTACTAATGGGGTAAGGACGAATATTTAAACCCGGATTATCGCTCATTGTCAGAGATTTATTATCTTTGTTGCATATAAGATAACTTTATAAAGCATGGGAAGTGTAACATATGATTTTTTGGCAGACAGCCTTTTTTTTCATAAGGATAGTATAGAGAATAATTTCGCAAATGAAAGTGATAAAAGAATTGAGAAAGAACTTCAAGATTATAGGAATCACTGTATAAATAATTACGAGGGATTAATAAAAGAAATTATCGAGCGAGACTCTTTCTTAAAGGTGTTTTCTTCATCCGAAGACACATCTTTGAGCCTCCTAAAGCAAACAGCTTTATACGTCGACCAATTTATTATTCAAGACCCGTTATTCAATTTGACAGATATTGGGTCAGAAGCCACAAATGTAACAGCCCAATATTTAGGATATAAGAATGACGGTTCAATTGATAGAAACAGTCTCAAAAGAGCGGCCTCTTTTTTGAACGAAATAACCCCAATGGTAGCTGGAAACTACGTCAAGACATTTCCTTTAAGTTATCATTTCGAGGCACCTAAGCAAATTCCATTCAATATTCCTGTAGATTATTATAATGGCATTCTTCCGAAAGAGATAATGGACTTCTTTTGGGATAATACAGTAGTGCGTTCTATGGAGAAAATTAAGTCTGGTGGTTGGCAAGTAATCGAAGGCGAATTGTATCCATGCAGAAGTATTATTGTAGACTTCAAAGAGGCTCGCTTTAAATCAAGCATGATTTATCATCTTTTTGAAATGGAAGTTTTAAACTATAATGAGGAAACCCGATTGGCGGAATTTAGGCAAACATTGCCCGACACTGTTCCTGACACAAACTACTTTAACGCTTGGGTAACTCAATCCATTAATGCAACTTCAAAAGCCGTTTTCGATAGAATATTTAAGGAGAATTTTATAGCCGCGAATCTTAATTCTACTTATTTGTGTGACAACAGTTTTTCGAGTAATTTGATTACTCGGAATTTCGGAGCAGAAGAAACAATACAAACACAAACCGCTAATAGAATAATAAATTTTGATTTACCTTTTCTTGAAAATATAGACACAGAGAAACTGATGACTATTAGAGAATATGATGCAGATGTATTCACTAATTTCAGATTAGAGTTAGAGAGGAACTTTAGAGAGTTGAGAACGATTGATGACCCTGCACTTATAAAACAACAGACTGAAAATATTTTTCACGAATTAAATGATGTTCAGGTTCAAAAAATAAAACAGAAAATAGAACATATAAACAAACAGATAGTTATTGACTCATTAGTAGCATTAGGCGGCCTTGCGGGTAGCTTTTCAACTGGTGGTTTTAGTTTATTGGCAACAGCCTTAGCTCTTGGCAAGGGATATAAAGATTATACTGATTATAAAGAAAAGATCAAAGATAATCCTTCTTATCTCCTATGGAAAGTAAAAAAGAAATAACCATTACGCTTATTTGAAAAACCAATAATAACTTAAAAGACAACAATATATGCCAAGAAAGAAGCCATTTAAATACGAAATAGACGATATTGTATCGGAGTACAACGAAGAGTTATATAACTATATTTCCACTCGAATACCAATTATCCTTATCAAAAGTCTTGAAAATGGTTGGTCTGCCAAAATAGAAAATAATGTATCAATTATTAATTACAAAAAATCTGACTATCCAGACGCTTGTTTTGCACACGAACTGCTACATATAAAGTATGAATTAAACGGGCTCAAACCTCCGCAGATAAAAGATAATGAAAATGTAATAAGCATAATGCCTTTCTTATTCAATCAACTTTCTCACCATAAGTTTTATCAAGAATTTTACGACATGGGATTTAATGAAAGTGAATTCTTAAATGAGAATGATGACGCTGAAGTTGATGGATTGGCAAAGAGAGATATAGGATTATTAGAAGATATTTTCAATTTAAGTGGAACAATAGAAGGTTCTGTGGAACTTTTGTTACCTTATATAGTGTTAAAGAGTCCTCATGATATCCATGAAACAACAATACAATACATTGAACGACTAAGGAAAATAGGTGACAATGTTTTTTTCTCGACAATAGATACAATATTGCAAGAATGGACAGAGCAAGAATCTTTGGATTCAAGTATGACATTTGCTAAAATTTTCAAAGCTTGTAATAGACCAAGAGTAGGTTTTTGTTTAAGTGGAAACGATGAAGATGTTATTATAGCAGGGAATATATAAAACAGGCGTCCGAAACCTTGCCCCGGACACCCTCCACTAAAAAAATCCGCAGAAGTTAAAGTAAACATCCCTATTTACGATGACTATGAACTTTGGACTTTCTTAGTGGCAAATATACGCATTTACTTGGATTTTCCTTTCTTCCCACCCTTACCTTTATTCGGAGCAAACTGGAACACAGTCTTATAGTCAGCGTCAAAAGCGACGGCCGCATCGAATGTGCTGCCCGTCTTACTGCTCACGAAGCCCTTAATAATTCCGGTCTTACCATTCATCAGAAGCGTAGTAACCTGCGAATCCGATAACTCCTTTTTCGCAATAGAGCGGAAAACCGTCAGTCCGCAATTCTCATTATTGCACTTCGCTACTTTCGGGTAGAAAACCACGTTGCCATTACCACACTTCGGACACGGGCAGTTCTGGCGATCGTCTTTACGCTCAAAAGGCATATCCAGTAATTCGGTTGTAATCTGGGAAGCATATACCTCCATTGAGCGATGGAACGTCGCCGCATCCATTTCGCCTGTGCCGATTTTCGAGAGAGCTAACTCCCAGCTTCCGATCATGGCCAAATCAGCGATTTTTTTATCGCGGACAGCCAAATAGACCGTCAGCCCCTTGTTTGTCGGGACAAGCGATTTCTTCTCTCGGCGGATATATTCGCGGGCAAAAAACGTTTCAATAATCGCAGCGCGTGTTGTCGGTGTACAGATGCCACCCTTTTTCATCGCCTCGCGTTCCTCTTCGTTTTTGTCTTATACTGAAATAGGTAGACACATTATAAACCAATCAAATAATGTGATCTATGAAGACAGGAAGAACCAAGTTTACGGAATCGGATAAGCTATCCATTCTCCGGGAGTATTATGCAAGTGGAGCATCGTTATACTCAATGTCAAAAAAGTATGGGATTGAGCGCGGTACTCTTCGTTATTGGATGAATAAGTATCCAATGAATTCAGAATCATTATCTTTACCATCTCAAACAATCGAAGATGTTATGGCAAGGAAAAAATCAAATGAACCGGATGAGATTGCCAAATTGCAAGCTCGGATTAAGGAATTGGAGAAAGCCCTGGCCTTCTCCGAGTTAGGGATTAAAGCCCTAACATAAAAAATATTGATGTACTTTTAGATACCCAATAGTAAGTCTGATTCTGGTATATCCAACGCATGTAAAATATTTTAGGATGGATTTTGCGAAAGTGTCTAGACTTTCTGTAGGATCATTTCTGATATGTCTAGTTTCTCAGTTTAAAGAATCTAAAAGTGTCTACTTGATTTTTTATAAATCACACTGTATTAGCTAAAAACCAACACCCCATCTACGAAAATTTTCCCTTAAGTATAAATAAATTTTCCCTTAAGGGAAAAATATTTTTTACTTAAGGGAAGTTTTCATTAGACTTAAGGAAAGTTTTGTCGGTACTTTTTGTTCAAAAAGTATATACATTTTGTGTTGTTTATTATGACTTTTGCTGTTCAAAGATATATGAATCGTCGTTCAAAGATATAGGACCTGTTTTTCAAAGATATATGATCTGATTTCCAATCATATAGGATTGAAATCAGTTCATATATCTATTTAAACCGGGA